>Ga0228710_1009266_pt1 | contig 13749 bp, 12 predicted proteins | sample MedpolnodulmetaG_FD_177995 | JGI IMG/M metagenome (GOLD analysis project Ga0228710, IMG submission 177995) | Root nodule microbial communities from Medicago polymorpha collected in Santa Monica, California, United States - pink nodules | ecosystem: Host-associated > Plants > Roots > Nodule...
TTTGGTATGCAACAGTTTGGGAAATCTGGAAGGAACGAAACAATAGGTTGTTTAAAGGCTCTGACAGCCCCGTTCTTCAGGTGGTTGATAGGATAAAGGCCATCTCCTATATGTGGTTGAAGGAGAAATACTCTACTCTTCCCTTCAATTTTCATGGCTGGTGGCTTAGTCCGTTCACCATTTTGGGCATATGCTAATAGCTTCTTTCACGTTGCTTTCACTTTATTGTTTCGGTCTCCCATTGTAATTATTTGTACAGACTTATTCATGTGTTAATATATTTCATTTTAGCCTCTTAAAAAAAAAAGAAAAATATAAATACAAACAATGATGGCATTTTTTTTTAGGGGCAACAATAATGACATAGAAGTAGAACATATTACCTTGATGTAAAATCACCCAAACTCATCAAGTCCACTCTCACTAGGGAAAATTAAGGCCGGAAGAAGTAAATACATGTTATTTTAATTAATATTAATATTAATGTATTAAACTACAAAACTGAAAGTAACTCACATCACATAATTACATGATTTCGTATTGCCAAAACCACATAGTTTAATATGGTTTGTGAATTAATCCACACACAAAAACTATATATGCTTCTTTTTTTTTTGGACAAATATATGCTTCCTTTATTTAGATGTTATTTGCGTAGTGACCACTCTCATATCAGGTCATTGTAATTCACACACATAAGTTACAAAATAAGAAAGTTATGAGTCGTCGTAGCACTTACATAAAAAAATCTTCATATAGCCATCAGCCGATCACTAGATCCGTAAGCAGAGAGACATGATAAGGTTACTTCGATTTGCATATAAGGATATTATTTAGGCTTAAATATTGCACTTGTCCCTGCAAATATGCCTCGTTTAAGTTTTGGTCCTTGTAAAAGAAAAATTTTGTTTTTGGTCCCTGCAAATTTTTTTTGTTTTTTAAAATAGTCCCTGACCTCATTTTTGTGATGATTTGTATACGTGACACATGATGACTGGACCCATTTTGTAGTTTTTGGACCCTGCAAAATATTTTGTTTTTTAAACAGGTCCCTGCAAAAAATTTTGTTTCTGAAAATAGTCCCTAGAGGGATTATTTTAAAAAACAAAAAATTTTGCAGGGACCAAAAACAAATTTTTTTTTTACAGGGACCAAAACTTAAAAGAGGCATATTTGCAGGGACGAGTACCATATTTAAGCCTATTATTTATATATATTAGATCTGCAATTCAAGTTAGTTTCACAAGAGACACATGCAATTAATAGAAACCTAAAATACCAACCTTATGTGCCTGCTCCTCTCATTCATCTATGCCGCATCATGTAACTACTAGCTATGATAGTTTGACAAGTGACAAGCTCCCTTCAAACCAAAACTTGGTTCTGTCCTCTAAACCCTCTCTACATTCTGCTGCAACCCTTAAGAGTGTGCAGATTCTCTTCAAATTATGGGGGGACGAAGTTGAGGAAGAGGACAATGATGAAGTCATCCCATCAATCTTTGAGCAGCACTATCTAAGTCTGTCAGACAAAGCAGAAGAAGTAGATGAACAAAGTGAAGCCTACTAGCTTCAACTCAGCCGGAATGAGGACCCGTGCCCAAAAGGGTACCTCCAAAGCCGACTTGGCATATAACGAATAGTTGGTTCCATTGCAAAAGAATACATTTGCAACATCTTGTTTAGGCAACAAGATCTGTTCTAAGATACTGTTGATTCTATCTCATTAGGTGTTCAAAGAATTTTTGTGAACATGAGTGTTTAGCTAGTAGCTTTTGCCATTTCCTAGTTGTTGTTCTTTTAGCAATTGCTTTGGTAGTTTAATTCATGGAGGATTTTCACCCTCTTTTTGTTTTGATGTAAGCACTTTTGTTGTTAAGGGTTCTGGCCCTCTCCAGGTCTTTTATAGTATTTCTTTGCATGATAAAAAATATATATTATTACTCCATCCGTCTTATATTATGTGTTTTTTAAAGGTAATGGACACTTCTTCAAAAGATGATTAATTATCTTTGTCAAAAAAAAAAAAAGATGATTAATTATCTTGAATTCAATAGTAAAATAATGAGCATGGTCTGCGGTATTATTATACATATCAATTAGTGTTTGAAAATAGTGGTAGTGGTGGAAGAGTTAAGCTAACTATTCCCTCCGTTTTATAATGAGTGTCACTTTAAAAAAAAATGTTTCAAAATGAATGTCACTTTACATTTTCAATACAATTTTAATTTTTTTTTTCAACTCTACCATCAATAAATACTCCAACTTTTGTCTCACACAATTTTCAATGCACCTTTAAGTTTGTCTTTTTTCTTAAAGTAAGAGTAGTTTAATAAAATGTTATGTCTAATGATTATTTCATTTCTTAATCTGTCTATCAAAACCTTAAACGACACTTATTTTAAAACGGAAGGAGTAGTATTTAATAAAGAGTTATGCTAACAAGCTCTTATAGCACTAGTTAAGGACCTAAAAAAGAAAACACTTGCTAAATTTTATGTAGAAAATATTATTTTTTGGTATTTTAATAAGTCAAACACACAATTTCCAAGATAAATTTCACCGTTAGGTAAATTTCACCTCTCTTTCACTTAATTTTATTTTGTTTTGTTTCGTCTTTAAAAGTTCTTCTGATTATGATTTTTTAATGAAGTTTAGCTACACAAAAAAAATTGCGTTTTGATTTTACTAGAGCCTATTTTAAAAATAGAACTGAGCCTCCTATTTCATAGGAACGGCCGTAAACTATTAGTGATGTCACCAACTTTTAATTAAGGATAATTCAATGGTCACATTGACATATATCAATTTTAAAAATTTAAAAAGTATTGGCAGTGAAAGATATACAAGACAGGATGTGCAGAAGGAAATTAAAATGCCATGCATGCATTTTCTTTGCTGAGGTGTTACCCAGTCACCTTTAAGAACCAAAATGAAGGGACCAGACCAGAGGTTTATCGTACAAGTTATGTCACATTGTCATGTAGCATTTGTTATACATAAATTGGTTGCAAATGAATATTGCACAATATGCAAAACAAAATAGAGGTGAAGAATAAAACTGTTTGATATTTATATTTAGTGTATAAATTAATTATGAGTTTAGACTTAATTATTGGTGAGGTGCAAAATCATACGTACTATACTCGTAGTAACATAAACGTTTGATCCGTTCTAGCATTCAACTAGTTACTAATACATTCTGTCAAAATAAATAAATAAAACTAGTCAATAATACACAAAATACATGTCATTCAATGTTGAAAAATGCTGTCAAAACTAGTGCAGCCGTTAAAAAAGTGAATACAATGTGTGAGTATCGTAAGTAACCTACAAAATGAGAGTGAAGATCGTCTTTATAAGAGTGAAGATCGTCTCTATTTCATAATTTCAATATTTTTTATTTAAAGAGAACTCACTTACAATAAAGTTTTTTTTTTGAAAGAACAAAGTTTTAAAAAATATAAATAATTCATAGTCATAAGACCCACTTAATAGTAAGATCTGCGATCTATTTATTTTTTATTTATCTTTTATTAAATGACATTTTTTTATTTTATTTTAAACCAATAAAGAGCATCTTTACTCATAAAATAAGCTCTTGAAGTGGGATCGAGAGTGACTGAATATTACCTGGTCTAATGTAAATGGTTAGTGCGTAAGATGTATGAGTATTATAAACATTGAGGAATCAAGTCGGAATTCTTCATATCATAAAAGAAATGAATAGATATCATAGTTGTCCTATAACCGATTTAAATAATGTGAAATATTTGTACTCAAATGTCACTGTCGTTATAATTATTCATAGAAAACAAGAATACCGTGCCATGTTATGATATTTTGTTCAAAATATCAATTGTGTTAATTAATTTTCACTAAAATACCTCTAATTATTTTTTTTTTAGGGAAAAATACCACTAATTATCTTATCTCTCTTTTTTTAACACAATAATTATTATTGAGGATGATAAATTGATTCTCTCCAGTTAAATATAAATTGAAAAGATAACCAAATTATTAATAAATGTATTATTATCACCTTTTTTATTTTTAATTTGTAAAAAAATGTCTAAATACATGAGACACTTGTTAAGAAATCTAAAAGAAATTATTTTATGTTGAAAAATGTATTTTTTGTTATATTTTTGAAGAGTGAATACACACATTTTAATACAATGTTGCTAATTTTGATTCTTTAACAAGTTTTTTAGGCTATTTGTTAGCATTTTCCTTTCTAATATTTAACAACAATTTCGATATTTAAGGGTCAATATTCTTGTGCTTATAAAAACAAATGTAGGTCTCTACTTTTGATAGGGATAAACACAAACCATTGATCGATAAGATCCAACTTTAAACCCATTTTTAAACATAGAACCATAAGCTCTCGCAAATGAAGCTATTTTTTTTTCTAAAAAAAGTAGTATACAAGCTTATTTAAACATAGGAACCATAATCTGAAGTTCGGTCGTGATTTAAGTATAATTTAGTCAAGAATTATTATTCTATTCAGAAATCAAACTCATATTATTTCGAACAATTCGTCCTTTTGTGAAGAGGGAGGTGGGTTAAATACTTATTAATTATTTACTAAAAGTAACTAACTTCATATTTTAACGATGTTAACCATTTAAATTATTGTTGTTAATTTTGCATGATGAATTTTTTTTGTCAAATAGTTTAGTGGATAGAAATTCACTTCTTAAAAATAAATAAATAAAACATCTGAGAAACAATTAAAATCAATACTTTCCTTTACTGTGTTTAATTTTAATTATAAATAAACGGGGATAATTCATTATGCAACTTTTTCATGCTCGTGTTGCATGTGACTATTAATTAATTCAAAACTACAAAACATCGCCGGAGTCCATGTCCTTATTGTCCTCACAAAATTAGTAGTATAACCAACGAAAAGCCACACGCCAAATGGATTATTATGCTGATTGGATTTATAACACTTATATTTTCTCATCACACAACTAGGCTTGGCAATGGGGTGAAGTGGGGACAGACCTTCTATGTTCCCATGCCCTACTTTCATATTCTTACCCATTACCTTATTCATATATAACGGGATGAGAAATCGAATTTCATCCCCGTCCCCGACGGGTTTGGGTATCCCAATTTATCCTATCCCTATAATTGACAAAATTTTTTTGATAAAAATAAAAGTATTTCCAGCCCTGAGCGCAATGTTGTAATACATTATTCAACAAAGAGATGATGACGATCGACGACTATGGTGATGTAAAAGTGAGAGGTCGAGATTGTGAGATATTGAAAGAGAAAAGAAAGAACTATAATAAACAAGTGTCAACTGAAATACTGAGACTTTAATGATTTATAGTTTTTCATGATTCATCCTCTTTGCAACTCACGGTCTATTTTCACTTCAATTCTCCCTCTTCTCTATCTTCACTTTAAGTTACTACGTATAGTTCGATTTTACCCACCTAAATCTGACCAAAATCAACCATCAATACCCGTTATTGACATCCAGAATAACCCGAATATACCCACCCACTTGTCTACGGGTCATTTGGGTTGCTCAGTTTGAGCTAGTTAGAAAAATATTGTCCAAACCTTCACTTGACTATGCACCGTGAAACACGTACTCACTGCTATGCACCATAAAAATGTTATTTTTTGAAAACCACTGATTCTTCCAAGCGGAAAGGCAAGAGATTATATCCTAAAAATAAAAATAAAAATAAAAAGATTCTTCTAAATTCTAATAGAAAATAAATGAGATCAACCAATTGTCTTGTAGTGAAATATAAAAAGAATAGAACTTACCTATAATGCTATAGAAACTATCCAACAAAATACCCTCAAAAGACATTTACTTTCATTAATAAAATATTACAATAATATTTTATTGACAATAAATTTTTCAAACACTTCCGAGACTTGATTACTTGCATGCAAAAATAATTAAAATGATTAATTCAATTCACTTGAAGATTGTGATTAATTCGCGTACTTGATTTTTTTTAAGGTAATTAGCTCACCTAAATTGACATGAGGGAAAATTGAACCTAAAATTTTAAGGAGGAATACACTATCAGATCCCAAACGAATAATCACAGTTTTGACAATAAATTAAGTTAATTATCTATTCAACTGAATTAGCCACATTTTCGAATGTGTTTTTTTTTTTTAAATACATTTTCAAATGTGTTTAATTATGTGTTAGCGGTGTATGAAAAATGAATGTCTACGAAACATTTTGTTATATCTATTAGTGGAGAATGAATTAAATTGGTTTAAATGGTGTGTAAATTAAATTAGCTTTCTATCGTGCCAAACTATAAATTAAGGTGTTTCAATTGGTAAGGAAAATTTAACTCTTTTTTTCAACATGAGAACCTCGTTGGTAAGTAGTTTGTAAACAATTTTGTATTTGTCCTGTAGGCTTTAATATTTGTTTTGGGTCTGACGAACTTTTAAATTCAACTTTCTTAAACTTTTTTATAAGATTTACCTTAAGATAAATATGGTCTGACAAACAATTATTTCATAATCGAATATGGATTTTTTTTTTTAATAACTCTTCCTTTTGTGAATTGTCAATTTTTTTTAGATGTGAAAGTTTGTCAATCTTAAGTTTTAACACAGAAAATAACCAATTTCTATGAGCCTCATATAGAGAAACCTGCCTTTATGTATATGAGACAAACATCTTGTATGGCTATTCTATCGTCAATTGTTTGCTAGCTTGCAATCCTTGCATGCCATTATTTTATTCAAAAATAATTCCTCGTGGAGTGCATGGAGATACTTACGAGAACCATTTTGTATTTTTATAAAACAATTTTAATTTAAAGAAGGAATATGATCTCTAAATCCGAAGCAATTCTAAAAAAAATGTCCATTGAGCACAACTCATCCTTATAAATTGGCTTATAAGGTAAAACAATATTACTCCTTATAAAGTATAATCAAACATTTATCTTTAATATACGTGAAACTTTATTTTTTTATTAGAGCCGCTCATATCCAACGAATTTTGTGTTATGAATATATATGATAGATGATACAAATCGACAAACTATAAAATAAAATAAAAAAGTGCAAGTCAACAAAATTTAAATGGACCTGGTGAAAACTAACCACATGTTAAATGAACTCGTCAAATGTGTTTGAACATAAGTATGAAATCAACGGGAATACGTGGCAAATGATTGAGATTGCACATTTTGCCAAATAAAATAATTGGTTGAATATAACACGTGGTAAGTGAAATCCTGAATTCGAAAATTTGCTAGTAAAAGATCATGGCATTCATATATGTTTTATGCATGTGCAAAACGAATAGAATTAAATTCACTTAGATCTGTTTTTTTATATGGATTATCTTCAGAGGTCTATTCGAGACACTACTCGACATTAATTGAATTTAAATTGAAATGTTGAAGTTTTTTTTTAAGGAATTGTAAGATTGAAGTTTTAAGGGTGTTACATTTCAAATAATCTATGTAATTTGGACGAGATATGAAAATAACTTATGTAAAAATAACATCACAAATATCACTTTTGTAACTTTGAATTTTTCATATTTTCTCATCACCCTGTTAAAAATATATTTGAGCGAAGTCTAAAATTAACCCTTGTAAAGAGTAAAGATGTCTTAAAATAGTCTATACAAAATGTTAAAATATGAAGAATTTAAAATTACAATCATGAAGTTCTGTCAAAAAAAATTACAATGATGTAGTCAGTGTTTTTATTTTTATAGAGGTTATGTTAAAACCTATCTCAAATTACATAGACTATTTAAGACAGTGACGCAAGTTTTAATGATCAATAGACATGATATCAAATTATTAAATGATGTGGTGCATATTCAATCAAGAGAGTGTTCACATTTTTTTACTCAACTAAAGATTCAAAAGTAAAATTAACCCCTATTTTCTTTTCATATGGTCATGTATGAATTATGATGAAGGTGAAAATCTTACATTCACGTGAGAATAAAAAAAATTCACACCAAATAACAATAACTTTCCACTTTTCCCCTATTATGTCAGAGTTTTTTTCTTCCTATTTTAAATATTTTAAAATTGTTAAAATAAATAAAATTTAAAAAATACAAATGTTAATTTGATTTAAAAAGAGAGAAAAGCAATTAATAAAATAACAATCGTATAAAAATATGGTGTTGGACAATTTTTGGTTTGTATAAGTCCGGACTCCTAATGAAGAGAGGAAGATGAAGATGAAAAATGAAGAGATCTGAGAATGAATAAGATAATTTGTCCATCTAATTAAAACTGTCAAAATGAAAAGAAAAAAAAAAGTGTAAACAAAATTAAGATATTACTTTAAATGCCGGTGAATGTTGTTGTTAATAAATTTTTTTTACATCAATTGTTTTTGACATCATTGTTGCTAATAATTGAGATGTACTCTTTTTCAAAAATAATAATTGAGATGTACTTGTGAATATTTTTATTATACTATAATTGCTAAAAGAAATCAACCATCACATTAATATATCTACATAGAAAAAGTTGAAAGAAAAAAATAAAAAACTCTGGTCCCATTGGCCTATTCTACCATAGTTTATTTCTTATATTTCTCCTATAAATAGCATGGTTATGAGTTCCTCTTCCACACAAGTTTCTTCTTCTTCTTCTTCTCTTAACTTCACTTATCTCAAACTTAAGCCAATCAAAATCATTCAAGATGTTTCCCATTTTCAAAAAGAAGCAAAAGATTAAGGGGACAGTGGTGTTGATGTGCAAGAATGCATTGGATTTGAATGATATTAAAGCAGGCCCTTCCATTACAGCAGGATTTGGCCTTGTTAGAGACGTTGTTGGTGGTGTCATTGATGGTGCTACCGCTATCTTAGGCCGTAGTGTTGGCCTCCAGTTGATCAGTGCCACCAAAACTGACAGTAATAATTTTAATAATAATTCATATATAATCTCTTCCTCTATATTTTTTCATTATACTCTTCTTACTCATCAAATTCATATCCCCTTCTAATATCCATAATGTCAAAATACATTTGTAGTCGTTTAACTTAATTTTATGTTTTTCACCTTTGTGATATGGTAGTATACTAGTCTCTCTCAATTTTACGATTAGAGGACATAATTTATTAACCTAACACTCAAATCTCGTATGGTAGTGTTGCTTTTTCTTTTATAAAAGATGTGGTCAAAATTGCACTGTCACAATTCTGAGTGACCAAAATGCAATTAACATAATATGTTGGTTTTCAGTCTCAAAAAGGTGTTTGTTTACACATTTAAAACTTTTTTCACTAGCATTTTTTTTAAAAGTTTTTTTCACTGTAGCTAGATGTTGTTTTCCTGGCTTATATATATTTTTTAGTTAGTTTAATGACTAGATTTGTACACTTAACCATTAAAAAAAGATTTATAAGTGTAGAGAAATGAGAAATTTTGAGTTTGAACTCAAATCTTGACATATCATCGGCTTTATAGCTATCAACTAAGTTGTATTACCGGCTTTTTATTGTCACGCACCGAATCATAAGCTAACTCATCATTTTAATTATTATTTTAGGAATGGGAAATGGGTTTGTTGGAGATCAGTTCTTTCTGGAGAAACGTGTTCCATTTTTACCAACCTTGGCAGCAAGACAGGATGCATTCAATGTTTATTTTGAATGGGACAATGATTTTGGAATACCAGGAGCATTTTACATTAAGAATTACACACAAGCTGAGTTCTACCTTGTGAGTTTAACTCTTGAAGACATACCTGGTCATGATTCCATTACATTTCTTTGCAACTCATGGGTTTACAATGCAAAACAATATCGCAAGGACCGAATTTTCTTTGCCAATAAGGTAACTAAACTAAGCTATTATATTTTACAAGGTTACATGTACCAAACAACTTTAACTTTATTATTTTAACTTAGTATCAAAATAACTTTTAAGCTCAAAAAGAGTCGGGCCAAACGCACCCTATGATTGAAAGAAAAGTCATGTTATGTAATTATTTATGTTGCAGCCATACCTTCCACATGAAATGCCAGCTCCACTTGTTAACTACAGACATGTAGAATTGGATACTTTAAGGGGAGATGGAACAGGAATGCGTGAGGAATGGGACAGAATCTATGATTATGATGTTTACAATGATTTGGGGAATCCAGATAAGAGTCGAGACCTTGCTCGTCCGATTCTTGGTGGTTCTTCCAAATTTCCCTATCCTCGTAGGGGAAGAACCGGCAGAAAACCGACCAAAACAGGTTAGTTAGTTAATCTCTGCCTTAATTTATCTCAACTTTTTCTTAGTAATATATATATATAATTGAAAACTTTGTACTAATGAATATATATTATTTATATGATGATTCATTAACTTACAGATTCTATGAGTGAGAGACCAGCAGCTGATAGTAACTATGTCCCAAGAGATGAAGTGTTTGGTCACTTGAAGCAAGCTGACTTCCTTGGATTTGGATTGAAAGGTTTAAATCAAAATGTGATACCTAAATTTCGCAATTTTTTTGACTTCGACAAAGAATTTGATAGTTTCGAAGAAGTACGTTGCCTCTTTGATGGAGGAGTTAAGCTACCTACAGATATCATCAGTGCTATTAGTCCCATAGCAATGGTGAAGGAAATCTTCCGAACTGATGGTGAAAATTTCCTCAAGTATCCACCTCCCCATGTCATTCAAGGTTTGCTAATCTAATTAAGTTGAATAACTATTGCCTTTTAAGTAGATCTTTTTGAATAATTACTTCACTCTCAAGTAATTAATTTTTTCTAATTTTTTTTATTATTTGAAATTTACAGCTGATAAGTCTGCATGGATGACTGATGAAGAATTTGCAAGAGAAATGCTTGCTGGTGTAAATCCATGTGTGATTCAAAGACTTAAAGTAAGATAAAACTAAAAGTAGCATGTATTTCTTACTTTGTAAATTTATAATTCTTCCTCATATGACATTTTTTTCATTGATTAATGAATGATAGGTGTTTCCTCCACAAAGCAAGCTAGATCCCAATGTCTATGGAGATCAAACTAGTACAATAACAAAAGAACACTTGGAGATTAACATGGATGGACTCACAGTAGAAAAGGTAAATATATATTCAAATGTGTATTATATATGTCTTCGTTGATTTATCCTCTTGATGTTGATTGAATTTGTGTTCATTTACTTGTGGAACAGGCAATTCTAGATGAGAGGCTATTCCTTTTAGATTACCATGACGCATTCATGTCATACTTGAAGTATATTAATAAACCTGTTCCAAAGTCTTATGCCACTAGGACAATCCTATTCTTGAAAGATGACGGGACTTTAAAGCCATTGGCCATCGAGCTAAGTTTGCCACACCCAGATGGCGAACAATACGGAGCTGTGAGTAAAGTGCTGTTGCCTCCAGAAGGACATGGTGTTCAAAGAACAATTTGGCAATTGGCCAAGGCTTATGTAGTTGTGAATGACGCCTGCTTTCACCAACTCATGAGTCACTGGTTGAATACCCATAGCGTGATTGAGCCATTCATCATAGCTACTAATAGGTGTCTCAGTGTGGTTCATCCTATTCATAAGCTTCTACAGCCTCACTATCGTGACACAATGAATATCAATGCACTTGCCCGGAGTTCACTGATCAGTGGAGGTGGCATTATAGAGCAAGCATTTTTGCCAGGACCGTATGCTGTCGAGATGTCTTCTGCAGTTTACAAGGATTGGGTTTTTCCTGACCAAGCACTACCTGCTGATCTTATCAAAAGGTTAATTATTCTCTTCAGTAAAGTCAAGCATTCAAATATGCATTAAAATAAAATTTATAATTCTAAAATGACTATTACCTCTTACGAGTTTTGCTTACAAGTTTTTATCATTTTGCTTCATTTAGAGGAATGGCTGTTCCAGATGCCAGTGCACCCCATGGACTTCGCCTTGTGATAAAAGATTACCCTTTTGCTGTTGATGGATTAGAGATATGGGATGCTATTAAAGCATGGGTGAAAGACTATGTTAGCTTGTACTACAAGACAGATGTGGCCATTCAAAGAGATGCTGAGCTCCAAGAGTTTTGGAAGGAAGTCGTAGAGATCGGTCATGGTGATCATAAAAATAAGCCTTGGTGGCCTGAGATGAATTCGATTGGCGAGTTAGTGGAATCCTGTTCAATAATCATATGGCTTGCATCCGCTTTCCACGCAGCTGTCAATTTCGGACAATATCCTTACGGTGGTTTAATCTTGAACCGACCAACTATGACAAGGAGGTTAATTCCTGAAAAGGGAACCAAAGAATATGAAGAGATGGAGAAAGATGACCAAAGGGCTTATTTGAGAACAATCACACCAAAGACTGAGGCCCTCATTGACCTTACAGTGATAGAGATATTGTCAAGGCATGCTTCTGATGAAGTTTACTTGGGGAAAAGAGAGAATGATGAATGGACAGCAGATGAAAAGGCAAGAATAGCCTTCAAAAGGTTTGCAAAGAAGATGGAAGACATCGAGAAAAAAATTGAAAGCAGAAACAAAGAACCAGATTTGCTTAACCGAACTGGCCCGGTTAAGATGCCCTACACTTTGCTTTTACCTTCCAGTGGAGAAGGCTTGACTTGCAGAGGAATTCCTAATAGTGTCTCTATCTAAGGATCTCTTTAAGCTACCCTACAAGTATTGTTGCTGCAACTTTCAATAAAATACGTAGATGAGACTGATCTTGTCTATGTACAAGTATGTTTGTTTGTTGATCAAATGTTGTATTTTGGTGTTCTAGAGTCTGTTTTATGGTAACCTCAAATAACACATGCATAGATGAACATAAGTTTATTTATGCATGATTGTTCTGTTTATGATCAAATAAATGTGATTTACTATGGCTAAGTATTTCCTCTTAATTTTGCATCTTATCAATATCACTAACAAGTGAGATATATATCAACATGCAATCATTAAAAACAAGATCATCTCTATCTCGCACCCATAATGTATATAGAATTTCAACACGGTAAATTGAAGAAATGTAATGCAATTACATAAAGGAAAATTCTATAGTGAAGTCATGAGAATGACTTTTTTGATGAAGTTAATATTTTAACCAATCATTGAGTATTTGTGTATTTAATGCATGTCACATCAAATTATACAGTGTATTACACATTTGCTCATACCGTGTGCCACTGTATCTTTACTTATTGCAATTGTGTCCTGATTGAATCAAAATTAAACATTTTTATTATTATTTTATTTTTTAATAGTAAAACTTATGCATCAAAATTGGATACGATCACTTCCATCTTTCCCATTGTCGCCCATCACTGCTTGCTTGATTGCATCGGTCAATCATCAAGTAAAATTACAACATGTGAATTGAGAAAATTGTGTTTAAGGGTTGCAGCACAAACTGAGATTTACGACTCGATAGAGAAAGTTCTCTCTTTTTTTAACAAGAAGTTCTCTGATGTCTTAATTTGCATTTCACAAATACAATCCATGTAGCATTTTACAGATATTTTAATTTTGCTGGTTAATTGATTGATTCATGAATCATGCAGTTCTTTGGATGTTACTTATATTGTCATATGTTATCAACATCGCCATGGCAGGGTAGATTGAGTTTACTTTCCATCTAAATTGTGCTTTTGTTTTTAAAGCTTACACATCCAAGTTCCAACCACCTACTTTATTTGCCACACGGTTAACTCCCAAACTGAAGGCTCCCAATTTTTCTATAGTTTCAATAGGAACTGTAACAAAAGCAAACATGTTTGATTTG
>Ga0228710_1009267_pt1 | contig 13748 bp, 10 predicted proteins | sample MedpolnodulmetaG_FD_177995 | JGI IMG/M metagenome (GOLD analysis project Ga0228710, IMG submission 177995) | Root nodule microbial communities from Medicago polymorpha collected in Santa Monica, California, United States - pink nodules | ecosystem: Host-associated > Plants > Roots > Nodule...
ATAGCTACTTCAGAACGTTCTGAAGTCAGTTCACTAACTTAACTATTCCAAGTTCAAAACTTGAGAATCAATTTTAAGTTACAGGTTTAATTTTTAAAGGGTCACAATTCAAACCCCCCTTCCTTGTGACTATTTTATCTATTTCAGATAGTCGCAACGAGATGAGAGGAGGACAATGGTGGCACAAATCTGGGTTTTTTATATTCTGGCGCCGTCACCATCGTCGGTTTGTGAGTTCGGTGAAGAGGGAGAGAGAGAGACGATCAAAGAGCCGGTGGTCAGTGGTCGGCGAGGAAGAGAAAGGAGAGAGGAAAAGTGAGTGGTTAGGCTGTGTTGTTTTTAATTGAATAATAAAATAAATAAAAAATAAAATAAAAGGCACTCTAAAAAGTTTTTTTTCTTCATGTAGAAGGTGTACAAGGTAGCAAACCATGCAGGGTGGTTCATGTATCACCACTGCTAAATTAAATATGGACAAACCATCATTTCGCTTTTTAAAAATGTACTAATTGTTTGTAAAAAAAATGTTATTAATTGTTTTTTTCCTCTATTTTTTTTACTAATTAATTGGTCTCTCACTCAAATGAAAACCCAATTAAATCATCTACTCTTCATTTTGTTTGTCGCTTTTATCAATAATTCATCTGAAAATACAATCAAACTATCTCTCTTGTTTTACTTTTTCCAATTTATGTATTTTTTGCGTGCCGTATTTTTTTCTTTCAAAATACTTTGTTCGAATTATATAATTCAAACTCCTTTACAAGGATTTTTGGATTATACAAACTAAAACCTAGAAATCCTATTGTTATTTATATGAAGGTCTTTGCTGACTACCGTACGATCCCAACAAAATCTGCAAAGCAATTTTAAAGATCGCATGAATGGTCAGCAGTGACCATGATAATGATATCATGAACCACTCACAGCTGAAAACTAAGAAAGAAAATTTTAGAATTAATGAAAAGTGAAGAATGAATAAAAATGTTGAATGGTACAAGATTATTTATACCATAAAACGTTCATAAATTGTAACTACATTCAAAGGAAACATTTTTAATGTCTAAACCGACCAAAAATACACTAAACACACCATAAACCGTCCAAACATTTCTTGTAACACCACAATCCATATTATGGGATGGTTCGAATTATATAAATTTGTACCATACCTAGACTGTGTTAAAAGTTGAGGTTTGAAGGGTTTGGCGGGTTTCAGAACACATGAAATTTAATCTCAACAATATACATTAAAAATAACAATTAACATAATAAATTAAACAATATAATAAGACGATGTAAACAACATAGTCAGACATGCAAAAGTTCACGGATCGGTCAAACTTAAATCTTCATTTGGTCTAACCATGAGAGCCCGAATTTCATCGTAGTTCCTGAGTCGGATCAAACTTTTTCGAATATCTTTAAAAGACACGACCAATGAAGCGTCTAACTCGATTAGTTATTTAGAACTATACTAACCAAATTTCAAGAATATGGTTCCCAAGCCATCATAGTTCCTAAGCTTCATTTGGGCGAACTAAACACTTCCATCTGAGTCTGTCCATGGACGACGATACTCAACACTTTCCAATGTCCTTATGTCTTTGTGGTTAAGTCGACAGTTGATTGGATTGAGTCAATCCTTCAATCCAGAAAGTGTGATACCAACTTGGACCCTGAGCAGGTTGGGTTTCCCCCATTGTAGTAAATTGCGGCTAGTTTGGTGTTTAGATCTACTAGATAAGTGTTCGTGGTTATTTGTTGTGTATTTACAGCGAATGAACCAAATGCACAAATATATAGACTTGTATGTGCGTCGTGGACCACAGAAAAATCATGTACTTCACAGGTTTAGATAATAAAATCTAAAATATCTCTCACCCTATGAAGTACGAGTTTTAACACAATTTTGGACCAGTTCATATTATATAATCCGAATAATTACGGGATGATTTCAGATTATATAATCCAATTCATTTCAAAGTATGGATTGTGGCTTGCTTAACACGATTTGACTGGTTAACAGGACCTAACCACATTTTTTACCCCAATTAATGGACCATTACACTTTATGCACCAATCCTTCACAAATTCTCATTCCATCTCACATTCTCTCTCTTGTACATTTCTTCTACATTGTTCCACCCTTAGCCTTTCATATAAATGTCTATTTTATTTTATGGGGATAGTATGATGAATGGGCAAAGAACAATGTCAAATGGGCAGTAAGGTTGCTCATTAAAGTCTCCTCCTCTTCTCCCTTCCTAGGATGCGAGAGGAAACAAACCTTACCCTAGCCTCCTTCCCCTCCGTCTTCTTCCACTAGAGATTTAGCTTTAGGTGTCTAATAATTTCTTGTAGCAAACATTATATTAATGTAAATGTATTACGAAAGTATTGATCAATTAATAAAATGAGAATTGGTATCATGTTTGTCTCTTTACATTTATTTTATTTGTCATTTTCAATTACATCATCTTAATAATATATGTCATCTAATTTATAAATCTAGGCAAAACAAGTTTTTGGATTATATAATCTAAAATTTCTATTAAGGAGTTCAAATTATATAATCCGAGCAAATAGTATTTTGAAAAGAAGAAAAAAAAAAAGATGCGCGAGAAACAAAGGGTAAAAAAAAGTAATAGCCAAGCATATGATAAAGGAATATACGATAGTGTAGTGGCCAAGAAATCAGGTACATGCATAGTCTACTTATCATTTATGCATGTGGATTAAGTGGTTGATTCAGGATCGTTGCACCTTGAAGGACTGTTCAATGTGTCAACGAACTTCCCCAATTCTCCATTACTTTATTGATTATTGCATTCAACTTGAACACTACCAGATATTCCTTCAGATATTTTTAGTTCATCCGACCGCTTATGCTCAAGAACATTTTGACACACAATCTAATTTATGAATAGAGAACTGCTATCGACAAACGTTTTAACAAACGCCCATCAACACACACTTCTACAGTCAGCCACGTCAATACTTCTTTTTTGGCTACCGGCTATCAAGTTACTTTTTTTTTATTATTTTTATTGTTTTATTTTTTAATTCTATTATCAAAACAAATCGGAAAGTGGAAACAATTTCGCCATTACCCCTTTTCAAAATTCTATGGTTTGCAATACATTCACATGGTTCTGCATTCAAATTCTTTTGTTCAGGCTAGTAGCAAGGGGTGGCTCTCTGATATGAAATGTGAATGGTGGAGTGGAGATAGTATAGTTCAGTAGAAATGAGTGGTTGTGTTGCGGGTCTTGAGTTATGTAACAATAAAGATGACACTGGCGGCGAAAGCGGCGACACCGACAAAAACAGAGTTATATCCTCCTATCTCTCACGACCCCTTTCTATTTCTTTCTCTGTCCCAGTTGACTTCCCATCAAAGAGGTTGAATTTGTTCTCCTTTGCATACTTCATGGGTTGTTTGTTTGAGAGATGGGTGTTGTGTTGCTAATGAAAGGTTTTGGTATTTGATTTTGCTTTAATGGAGTTTTGGTGCTTCATGTTGAACGTGCAGAAAACAGAATCTTTGAGATGTGAAAATTAATTATTGTTTTTTAATAATATAATTGGGTAAAAACTTAGATGACTCAAACCTAGTGCACCAGTAAACAGGTAACTAGCGTTTTGAAAAGAGTGATGTGGCTTAACTTAAAAGCGTGTGTTGTTCCGCGTTTGTTAGAGCGTTTGCTCTTAGCATTGCTCTTTATGAATAATGCTAGCAACAAACTCTAAAGAGTAGCAGCAAAAGTTGATGATACAGAAAGCCATGATCATTATATAGCTCATTATATTCGTAGGTATAGGTAAGAAATTATGTTACTTGTTACTGTGCGTTGAAAAACTTCATACACCATTATATAGCTCATTATATTCGTAGGTATAGGTAAGAAATTATGTTACTTGTTACTGTGCGTTGAAAAACATCATACACCATTGCAAGAAAGCATAGAATCCGAAGTACCACAAGTACCGTATGCGTACCCGGTATGAGTACTTCACCTTTTTAGAAGTATCCATACTTAAGAGTAAAACAAACATCCAACTCAACTGTTAAATTTATTATATCACTTACTTTTGAAGAATAAAGGACTAAACTTTTTTAAAAAACTTGATTTTGAATTTTCATTATGATTAAAACCAAAATACTATTTTTCTTCGAATTGACGTCACGTTTTTCATAAAATCAAAAATCAAATTAATATCACCTATATTTTCAAGAGAGAGATATTGACCATCCAAGAAAATGTCAAAGCAAGGAAAGATGTTTTAACTGCCTGAACTTCTGTTTTCATGCTAAGATGATGGCAGTCAGTGCACTGTAGTCAAGTATCAAATTGTTTCTAACAAATACATCTAAATCTGATTTTCAGAACAAGTAATTACCAACTTGCACATTTCAAAAACAGATTCACAATAAAGAGGTTTCCTGATTAGATGTAAGCAAAACATGAAAGCAAAGAAAAAGATAAACCAGAATAAACAGAAAAGGGATATTTTGCCATCTTAACAATGCATTAAGAATTCAATCCGCAACTATATAGTATATACAGTATCGAGAACTATGTGCAGGCCATTGTTCATCAAAACAAGAAAGTCTATATAACAAGGGTTCAAAATGTAAAAAAAAAAAACATAAACCTGCTATTCATTTAAAGTATAATAAACCTTTATGCAGTTTCAAAATTGGGTTTATTAAGATTCAAGAAATTGTAGCAGCAAAATGCAACTATTCCAACGGCTTGTTGCCTACTGGTGATGAAGACAAGAATTTCTCACAGTCCCTTGCTCCAACTTGTGTAAAGTCTTTAACAAGCATATCCACATATGCAGGTAAAGAATGCTTAAACTCCTTTGAGCAGCTCTTGTCACCCTGATCAACATCCTGAACCCCACCTTTGACCAAACAACCAACCTGAGCACCATCCATGTATGCTTTACAAGCTACCAAAATATCCTGAGCTCGGCTGCAGAAGTGCCCCTTAACAAAGTCCTCAAAACTCTGAAAACCCAAAATAACCTAAATAGTCAATTTTTTATGGAAGTTGCAAGGAAGGCAATAAAATACAGAAATAAATAAACCGGCACATATAACATAACTTGTCTTAGTTATCAATCAATCATACATTCCTCAACAACAAGAACGACAAAGCCTTACCCCACTAATTGGAGTCGGCTACATTGATCAAATTACGCCATAAGGTTCGATCATACACTCCTGAGGATCTAAAATGCTAAAGTAACACTTAGTGACGGTCGATTAACTCCATATATGGTCATTTCGTTCATTAAAAGCATCCTTATAATGCATATAAGGATGGTATTCTGCAAACTATTTTATCAGATCAAAATCCTTGTTTGTGAGTAACTTTCGGCATGAATTTTAAAATTGCAAGGTACTATTATAAAAATGTTTTCTTACCATATGGAGCAAATAGCCAAACATAAGTGGTTAACTGATGCTTAGAACTGAGAAGCTTATTTAAGATGTTTTTCTGTAGAACAACCTAAAACATGGTCTTATTGGCTGTCCTAGGAAGAACAATGGAACGACACCAACCTTCTACGTGTCAATGGGTACTGCATCCTTTCAAGTTGAAATTGGCAGATTACAACAACAACAACAACAACCAAGCCTTATCCCACTAAGTGGGGTCGGACAATCATTATTATGTGGTTTATGGAAGGAGACCCTAAAGTTGAAGTTGTGGTTTGTGAATTGTAAGAAAAGGATGAGGGTCTCAACTTAAACAGCACAAGCTCAAGAAACAACCAATCTTATTGTATATTTGTATTACCAATCTGAAATTTATTATTACTCTCATTCTCTTCTTCTCATCGTCATCGTCATCTTCCTCTCCTCTCCCATTCTTAGATCTGACTTTCTTCCTCTTTTCTCTCATACTTATATCTGGTTTGTTTATAGTTAATTGTTTTTGTATCAAATATTTTTGCTGGGTTTCTTCTTTGTAACTATGAAGATGTTGTTCTTTTGTTCTGAGTGAAATATATGAAAAAGATTGAATTTTTTTAGGCTTTTGTTCTTGATTTTCGTTTGAAACTCATGTCCCCAAACCGTTCCAAACCACCTGCACAACCTACGATCCGCCGTAACCGAAACCCGCTCTAATCATTGACACTGACGGACGGGAATGGGTGGGATTTTCTCACCCATGCTTGGTCTACGGTTCCTTTTTTTTCAGCCCGTTGCCGACCGAAACCGACTGTTGTCCACCCCTAATTTTAATGAGCTACTACCAACTACAACAGTATGTGCCATATTTAAAAAGAAAAAAGAGCTTGAGCAACGCAACTCCTTCTTCATGCTCCTTACCCTTTATAGTTTACCTTAGGGGTACTCTACCTCTGGTGATCAGATTTTGGGGTCTGCTACTGTTCTAGATGTATCTACGACCTCTGTTATTCTGCTTCGGCTTCCAGCTAAACCCCCTACCGAGACCTTTGTTACCCTTACTCTTGGTGACAATGTGTTCCTTGCGTCTCAAATCGGAACCATTCTCGGTGAGAATCATCCACTTCTAATCCTCGTCCCAAATGTGAGCACTCTAGGGCATACTACGGATTACTCCTGAAAATTTCATGGCTGACCTCTCATCCTATAAGTACGGCTTGGATTGCTCCACTGACACTCCTCAAACCACAGATTCTCTTAGACTTCTCGACATACCGTATAATACCATATCACGTAAGAAGGAATAGAAGAATATTTTATGATTACTCTTTACTTTTGAGCCTATATAAAGAGAGCCCAATGTGCAGTTGAAATACAAGGTTTCACCACATGCCTTTCTCTTTTCCTCTCATTCAACAGTATCAAACTATATGGCCAACAAATTTGCACAAATCCAACATGCCTAGGCAATTATATAAGTATCTTGAATTGTGATTAGTATAGATAAATCATGTGGACAATGCTACATGGCAAAGAACTCAACTATTTACTACTGGAAGTATATACATGTGGGCAATGTTATATGGCAAGATCTCAACTACTTACGACTGGAAGTATTGATACTTTGAAGGGAACTGAATCAAAATCCCCAATATCATTTTCCCATGTATGCCTAGTTCATTGTTCTAAATGTTGAATTATTTCCTAAATTAGCAATTACAATGTCTATCATTATTCCCTTCTATCCCTCCAAAGCTTGCCCTCAGGCAGAGCAGAAGAATTTCTAGGCATTACTCTGCTGAGGTGCAATGACTGAACATGACAGCTAACAAAGGCAACTATTTAAAAGATATATAGATAAAAGCATTGAACCAAGAGATGCTTCTAGAATCAAACCTTTGGAGGCCTTCTTATCAGATAGACCATTGTCCTCAATGACAAGAGGAAAGTGTCCTCATTATACCGCAGGGATCTCATTTCACCCTCTGCAGATCCACTTAGGCGTGCATATCCAGGCTCATTAAAGTAAGGCATTGTATTCAAGATTAGACCTTGTATGGAGACCAGGACCTGTAAAATTGTTGAAACGCCTGGGAGCCATTTCTCATTCTTATTGCCAGACCAGGTGTTAAGTAGGCTAAGACAAACTTTGCCACAATTATATAAATTTGGGTTGAGTCGAAGTCCACCAGAGTGGTAGTAGACTAGCTGCAATGAAAAATTTCCCTTGAGTCAGACTTTGAATTAAATATTAAAAATGGTGTACATAAGAATAATGTAAGTCAGATGCAGTAATCTCAACAGCATACCGGAGGTACATTGGGAAAGCCACTGGGAAAGAAAAAATCAAAAAAGAATAGGCCATCATGATAAGGGGTTCCCTCTGCTCCAATAATCACAGCCCTCAACAGATCTATTCTTGATTCATAAACTCTGACAAATATTGAATCTAATAGAGATAAAAAAAGAAGAAAAAAAAGTGTCAAAGAAACAGCAAGAGATTGTACTAAAACTCAGTGACAGGCTGCTCACTGTGATATTAAAAATACAATGTACATTTTACTGCTTTTTTAACCTCCAGCTTCAGAAAATGTATGTAACCTCTACCAAGAGAAAAGAAGACAATAACTATTTTATAAGGATATTTAGTTAAAAAAAATGTAGCCACACTAATAGCATTTGGGTTTGACAAACACCGCCTCAGCATATTAATAACAATAAAGTCAATCACACAGTAAAGATCCTTCAACTTTAAAAAAGAAACCTAATGCAAAAAGTGGGGTAAGAAAAGTATTACAGCCAATGCGTGACAGAAATACTGAACAAACAACTTTACCTGGTAAATCCTTCTCCAATGACTTCCATTCTTCCTGAATTCTTTTGACCCAGTTCTTGGAATGCTGTCCAGGAAATAAATTAATGGTAAAACAATATAATTATGATGAAAACTGGAACAAAATGCATTAAAAAGAAAGTTACCTGCTCCATGGAAGAATTTTTGTGAACATAGTAATGGTCTGAAGTGTCATCAATAGTGTCAAATTGCTTAAAGTTTTGAAATTTCTTCAGAATTTCATCTCTGGCTTCATCAGAGATGGCAACAACAGTACTATCAGCAGTTGGGCCATTATTTCCATCTCTTGTGGGATTGTGAACCCAAGGATTATTGAACATTTGCTCTGGTGTGGCATGAAGAGGAACAAATGGATTAAAAAAACCTGAATTAGCTGTATAATTTGGATATGGGTTAAAATGAGAAGAATTCAACCAAGGATTTACAAATTCAGTTCCTGAAAAAGGAAATGATCCATTTACAGGCCCTAAGAAATTTGACTGATGTGAACTGATACTTCCAGTTCCACCTGCTTTCTTTGCCATTTCAAGTAGTTTCCAATGTGGTGATTCACCTACATGTGGCAGCTTCATGGCCTCCGAGTTTCCTAAAGAGCTAAAGTTAGTTGAAGAACCAAAAACATAAGGTTTCTTAAAACCAGAAGGTCCTGAAAACAAATTGGATGTAGATGACTCCACTCCTACTGGCAACTTTAACTTGCGTCTCCTGCTCTGTCCAGCATCAAATTTCCTCATACTAGGGACAGATTGAGAAAATAAAGGAGGAGGTAATTGTATTTTGGAAGGGTGATCAATAGATTCCACTTTACTTTGCACACTAGTACTACCTGCTGATGGTTCTTGGGTTTCCGGCTTAATAGGCTCTAATGACCATGTAGGCTGAAATAAGCCACTTCCTTGAGAATTTTTAGAATCAGACTGCGGAATATGAAAGCTAGGATGGAATAAACTACTTTCAGGCTTCTTGGAACCTAAATCATATTCTTTCAACCAAGGGACTGGTGCCTCAATACCAGGAGGTATATTCGCATTATCAAAATGCTCCTGTAGTAAAGTATAATTATCTACGTCCATATAATCATCCATAAAAAGATCAGAGAGGTCGTCGTCGTCATCATCATCATATGAGTGGTCAGAACTTTGCTCATCAATGCTGATTAAGTTTTTTGATGCAGAAGTATAACCGTTGGAAGACTCGACCCTGCTACTTGGTCCAGATTTGTCAATCACAGGCGGATAATATATATTATCAAAGTCTTCCTGAAAATGGTTTCAAGCAAAATTTAGTCATTGTTAATGTCGAAGAGGATGACATCAATAAGGTGCAAGAAAAAAGTCTTATTCACAAACCATAGTTTGATGATCACCATAACCATTGTGAACGGATTCAATTGTCTTTCCCTTATTACTGTTAACAACTTTTTCACCAACAACCACTAAATCTGTTGAGTCATCATCATCATTGTCGATGTCAATCACATCCGGAAAAATGGGCTACAGAAGAAAAATATATTGTTGAGATATCCAAGTAAGAAAATAACAGACAAAAGGCATTATTAAATCTTAGAAAAACAAAGAATGCAAGGCAATTTATAATTAAGAGTGTGGATATGTTGTATAGATATTGTATGTAAAGGACATAATGATATAACCCAATCAACAGCAAAGTTAGGAAGGAAAGCAGTGGTCTGTAAATAAATCAAATGGATATATTTACACAAAAAAAAAAGGAAGTATAAAGAAAAAGTATGGCAACTGATTTTCAAGCGGATGTTCAATCAACCCATGCAAATTCTTTGACCCTGATAAACAAAGTCAGCATCAGCATACACGTCATTGCACATAAAAGTGGCATTGACGGATGATAACATGTCATTGATAATCAGGTCAATTACAGTCAGAGGATGAAAATCCTCTTATGCATAATGGAAAAATAACAAAGAGTCATCTGATTGATCATTGACAAGTAAAGATCTCTGCCAATTTGAACAAGCACGTCATTCCACTTTTTAACCCTTTTGTCCATCTCTTGCCGAATTCTGGTCTCCCACTTCCACATTCTTCTACACTCTTACTCATCGTTTTTTCTATTCCATTCAACATAGCCCCCCACCATCCTTCAGTCCCTTTTTCTCTAAAGATTGTTTTAATTGCAGACTGGTCAACTTTATTTTTTGAAGTGAGTGGTAATACTATTGATTACTCAAAGAACAGCTCAGACCGTAGCCCGATATGCATTCCCTCGTGAACTAAAGACGCACTTCAAACCGGAAAACATGTTCCAAATTGCAATTCCAATGTGAGTCAATTGAATTTCGTAAAATTGGTTATAATCGATGTAACAAAATTTCTTTACACTTCAACTACTTTTGGTGCCAAAGTAACCATGGATATAATAAAAAATCAGACAAAAAAAACCACACAAACCAAACTAAACTGGCGTTTCAAAAACAAAATAACTATGAAGCACTGACGCTAGTGTTGTCAAATAGAAGACCGCTATAGCATAGCGGAATTTGAACAAAAATCTATTGTTCCTCCATACGCTATTTAGTACAAAATGTTGTCAAATAGCTGCTATAGTAGCGCTATATCACTATTGCATAGCGGAATTTGAGCAACCCGCTATTTTCCGATATCCGCAATTGACAACATTGCTTACACCGATACCGACATAGACACAACAAAGATATCAATGTTGAGCTGGTGTCAAACACCAACACATGCCAAACACCAGACACACCTTCAATCTGAAGTGTCATTGCTACATAGCAAAATAGCACACAAAATTGACAATGTATTATATAACAAAACTGATAGCATACAAAGCGAGAAATATCGAATCCACGAAATCGATGAGGAACATACAGTAACGTAGGTGATCACCCCCCACTAACTTGAAAAAATTAAAATGAAAAGTTAATAATCAAAGCTAAAATGAAATAAGTATGAATTGAAGATAAAGAAGTGAAGTATACCTGTTTTTGCTTCAATAAATTAGAAGAGTTATGAGTTGATGGTGGTGGTGGTGGAATTTCGATGACGTCAGGGTCCATGAATCGATGAGAATTACTCCCAGAATACACACTCCTCCTGTAACAACACAAGACAAAGACAAAAGGTGAGTGTTTATCAATTTCATGCACATGTATGTCACCAACCAAGAGAAAGAGAAAAAGAAACCGACGAGTTAGAATTCTGAAATGAATGATCAGACAGCGACGGCGACTGCGGCGGCGGAAGAGGAGGCGGTTGCTCGATCGATCCACTCATGAAGAATCGTCGCAAATTTCAATTAAATTCAATTCAGTGTTTTGTGAGAAAGAAAAAAAAGAGTATAAGAATGTAATGTAATGTAATGATATAAGGCTTCTTCGCGCGCCTGCGACCACACCGTGTGTATTGTGTTGTGTTCTTTACTTCTCTTACAAACCCCTCTTTCTTTGCTCATCACCTAAAAAGACACGCTTTTTTAGTCATTTGCGTGTTTGCCACTACGGACTGTGTTTTTGTCTTAAGCACCGTGTAAAATGAATCAATCAACTCAAAAAAATGGTTTGGAATTTCAATAATTTATTTATTTATTGAACTTGATTCATGAATTATATAAGCCCAATTTGAGTTGGAAATTAGGTTTATCAATTAAAAAAAGTTGAATTGGAATTGTATATAGTTCGACTTTGTTGGTTTATGAGTTGATTTGATAACAATTGAAAGTGAAAGACTATTTTGAGCATTCTCAATTCTAGCCGTGGAATTTGGTTGGTTTTTGCTCATTCCCACCCGAAATTCCCCCATTTAACCCAGCGCAAGTTAACTGCCGCTCGGTACCAACGGTAGTTAACTCACGCTGGGTACTAGCGGCAGTTAACTTGAGCTGAGCCCAACGACAATTAACTTTTGCGGGTTCCAAGTCTGCACAGAACAACAATTCTTAATAGAATTGATGTTTTATAAGCACCTAAACACCACATTCATTCTTTATTTCATTCAATCATTTTATGGATTCATTCATTCAATCATTTTCATGGATTCATTCAGTCATTTTTAAAATAAATTCAAACTTAAAATACGCAAAATCAAAATCAATTCGAAAACTATTCAAATGTTATAAAAAAAATATATGCAAATGCGCTAATGTCACAGAAATGTCATTATATGACATAAAGAGCCAAAATGTCATAAAAAAACCCAAAAAACGATCGACGATATCACTGGCTCGAGCTCTGGCTTTCCCTCCTCTCATCCATCCACCTCCTCCGAAAAATTTGTAGCTCAGTCACTGGGTGTGCCTCATGTTGTCTCAAGATTTTACAAACTCTCGTGCGGATGAAGGAGCAGCCAACTAACGTATAGTGGATATCTCTTACCAAAGATTGCCAAGTTGTCGTTGAAGCAGATACACCATTAAAAATTGAAAACTCATGATGTTTCAATATTCCAACATCAATCAACGATGTTTATCTAGGTGAAGCCCTATGTGACTTAGGAGCGAGCATCAACTTGATGATGTTAGCAACCTTCAAGAACATCAAAGGTCTGAGAATAAAGCCAACGTAAACAATGATATGTGTAGTTGATGGAACAACGACAGAACCTGAAAGAGTACTTAAGAATGTGCAAGTGGAGTTGGAAAAATTCAAATTCCAGGCAGATATAGTGGTAATGGACATGGAGGAATGTCCCCTGACATTAGGCAGATCTTTCCTAGCTACAACCAAAACTTGAATTAATGTTGAACACATGGAGATCGTTCTTAGGTCAAATGGTCGGTACATCATATATCATCACTCAAAGGATAACTTAAGATCAGATGCAGGTACTGAATGTTGTTCATCAAGAACAATCAATCCTTACGGTTCTCAAGTACTAAAAAGACCAAAAAACTTGAATAAGAAAAAGCTCAATGAAGAAATAAGAGACAACATCAACAGACATCATGAAAAGAGGTAAAGGGACTCTTGATGATGATCAAGACTTTGAAGCTGGAGATCGTGTAATGCTAAAGTCACCTAAGGAGTTTTATGGGAACCAACATCTAAGGAGAGGATGGGATGGACCATTCTTAGTAAAACATATTTGTCAAGATGGAAAAATTGTGATTTGGGATGAAGTCATATGGTACTCGTACATTGATCCAACTGAGATAAAGAGGGATTTGGGATGAAGTCATATGGTCTCTCAAACTCCTCTATAAATAGGGATGAAGACTTAGAGAACAACTGCCAGACATATAGAAGAAATATATACACGCATACAAGGCCAATACTCTGTGCAAAAACGTCGAAAACAAACATCAACAACTTAGAGAATTCTTCCAATTGTTTTTATCTTAGAATTCCTAAGTGTCTAGAAAAACAGAGTCTGTTCTGTTTTGTGCTTTATTGTGAATACCTCTGATTGTATATCAAGTATTCAAACTGTATTCAATTCTTTGTAATTGTTTAGAAGTCTCTTTCAGTTG
>Ga0228710_1009270_pt1 | contig 13742 bp, 6 predicted proteins | sample MedpolnodulmetaG_FD_177995 | JGI IMG/M metagenome (GOLD analysis project Ga0228710, IMG submission 177995) | Root nodule microbial communities from Medicago polymorpha collected in Santa Monica, California, United States - pink nodules | ecosystem: Host-associated > Plants > Roots > Nodule...
TTAGGCAGTAGAGTATTTTGCATGAGATAGATAGAGAATTCGATGTGTGTTTGTGTTGTGCATAAGCATCATATAGAAGTATATATAGCCAAAAAAAGTGATACTACAATTTTATTTTATTTCATGTGAGTACAATCTATTTGTTTTATTAGACTTGTGGTTTTGATATTTATTTATTTATTTTTTTACATTTTTTGGATTTAAAAATTAAATTAGTAATAGATATATGATATTTATCATATATACTTGCTCAATTATATAAAAAATGTAAATACTCGTTCAAAATGTAGAATTTTTCTTGTAGATTTAATTTTTGGGTGTGTGGATTTTTATATTTTGTTGTGTTTAATACAATTACACACCTTCATAACATAATGTAATCGCAAAAAAATGAAAGGGAAGGAAAAAAACGAAAGGAGAAAACTCAAAACATGGTTTATGCATAAAATTACAGGATCTCTAAGTATATCTCAACTAAAAATTCTAGATCTTGAATTTACTTTGTTCGCACCACCCAAAATTGAATTACTACTAGATATATGATATTTATCATATCATATATCTGTTAATAATTCAATTTTTGAATACTAAAAATTTCAAAAACCCATAAATGTAAAAATACCTATGTAATTCTATGGATCACAAAGATCGCTCGAAGTGCCAAAAATTTACTTTTAATGTGGACAAACTAGCGTCGATGGCGGTACCACTGAATCGTTACAAGATTTTTCCTGGGCAATTTGATGATCTTCTCAAGGAGAAAATTGATGTAAGAGATGACTTTAATTGAAGATCTCTTTGTTCATTCCTAGAGCATAGTGTATATGAATAAGATACTACTTCATCTGATACGAAATATATAAACAAAAAAAAATCCTACCAGTCAAATGTATTTGATCTTCAATTTGAACCAAATACAGAGAAATACTTCAGCACATACGTAAGTAACACGTCAATATCTGCAAACAACCAATAAAAACACGACACCTCATTTAACCAATAAAAACACGACACCTCATTTAACTTTAAAAGAGAAATTATAAAAAATAAATAAAGAAATTGTCACTTTTTTCCTTTTCTTCGACCAATGTTTTACTCACCATATAGTTACCATTAAAATATGTAAACATATTTTATATTTAGTATGTATATTTATTAGAATATGTAAATATCTTTTATATTTAATATGAATCTTTTATATCTGGTAACGTTTTGATAGTCAAGTCAGTAATGACTTGGCAGTCAAAAATGTAATGTGTTGGTAGTTAAGTTTTTTTTATGTTGAAAAAAACAAATTGATATTCATTCATTTAAATGGAACAAATCGACATTCATTCATTCAAATGGATAGAGTAAATCAAATCCAATATTATATTCAAGATCATTAAAAATGTAAAAGGTGAATATGCAAACAAATTCATAACACCCAAGATAATAGCATACAGCGACAAACTGCCTACAAATAATATGATGTAGAGGGTCATTCTAGGTTAAAAAATGACCTAAAATCACTTCTCCTTGATGAATAAAGGAGAATGAGAACTTATAGCGATTGTGTAGTCAAGACAATAACGTTTTGGTAGTCATGAATCTTTTTGATTTTTATAAAAACAAAATGATATCCATTCAAATTGATAGAGTACATCGTATACAATAACATGTTCAACATCGCTAAAAATATAAAAGGTGACTCTGCAAACAACTCACAACACCTAAGTTAATGCATACAACGACAAAATGTCTAGAATTAATATGATAAAATCTAAGGGTCTGTTTGATGGTTAGGATAAGGAGACATGATATGATATATTAATCATGTCCTGCTTAAATCTCATGTTTGATGCGCCAAAGAGATAGGATAAAATAAACCATTTTTCTATCATATCATATCCTTACTTGCCTTTGTAATTTTTAGCCTGAGTATATGATGAGATTGGAAACTATCCTGATCGATTAGAAATTCATTACTTATTTATTATCATGATATTCTTCCACTTTTAAAATGATGTCATTTTTAAAATAATGATATCATGCATTTGTTATTATACTCCCTCCGTCCCAAATTGTAAGGAAAAAAAAACAATCAAATCATACTCATTATGAAAACTAAAACATAAGAATTTGGAGTATAGTTTTTTGTGTTTTCTTTGGAATAAGTTGCATGGGAAGATGTAAAAAAATCAAATCACACTTATTAACAAAATTAAAATATACGAATTTGGAGTATAGTTTTTTGTGTTTTCTTTGGAATAAGTTTCATGGGAAGATGTAAAAATAATTTTTCATTTAATTGATAAAATAATGATATCTTGTTTGTTATCATGTGCGCATCAAACACATGATATGATTAATGTTTATCATGTTCATATCATATCATGTCTCTATCCAACTCCATATCATATCTTATCTTTTTCCTATCCTGACAATCAAACGGGTCCTATGTCACTAGAATACTCGTGATTCTAGATGTGCAACGTTGACACCCAACTCATTCATTGAACCTGTAATTGAATGAATATGAACCAAACGAACACTGCAACAAGACGTGAAATAAAACAACACCACACAAGATGACAAACAACACAACGACACACTTAGACGATGAAATCACGACAAAAAATCCAAAAGAAAAAACTTAATATATGTGAAAACCACTTATTTAGATTGAAAGAAAGGGAGAAAAAAAGATGCAGATGGGTCATTCTAGGTCCAAAAAAAAAGACTTAAATCCACTTATCTTCGATGAATAAAGGAGAAAGAAAACTTAGAGGTGGAGTTTATCTCACTAAAAAACTAGGGCCGACATAATAAATTCTTATTCTTGGTGTAACACCCGAATTTTTAAATAATTTATTATTATTATTATTAGTAATTGATTGTTTGATATTATTAATTAAATTATTCACAATTATTGAATTATAAATAATAAGGAAGTAGATGAGTTAACTAGATGTTATTAATAGAGAATGATGTTAGAGAATTAGGGTTACAAAAAACAAGTTAAGAGACCAAAAGAAAGCTAGGAAGATATTCAATCGTAGAATTCACCGTTGCTTCTAAACATTGAGGTCAGGAAGAAGTTTTATTCAATCTAATGGTAGTATATTCATATGGGTAGCGAGAAGTCCTTAACGTCCAGTGTTTTTATTTATTCTTATGATGAATCTTCGTTAAATTCATTTTCTTTCATGTTACTGTAATTATATGTTTGATTTTCGTTTCTGGATTGTGATATTTTCATGTTAAATTCATAATTGAAATATGATGTTGTCTTTTGGAATTTATAAGAAGAAGTGACTAAAAACCATGGAATTAGAAGTATAGAATAATGTTTTAAGGTGTTGGTGTGTTAAAGAGAATTAATCATATGAAAAATTGATATTAATGAGTAAACGATGTAAAATTGGTGTTTTGGTGACCGGTGTTGATGCACATTGGTTGTGATTGATAATTGAATTGGTAAGAAATTTTGTTAAAGTTTAGTGGTGATTTAATTCTTTGAAAAGTTGTTTTTAATGATTAATTTGTTTGACATAGAGGAATATGAATGAAAAAGAGAAATTAGAGTAATTTTATGCATAAGTAGATTATGATGTAGTTAGATTAAATTGGGTATAACTTGAGCTAGAAAACTTATTTTTGAGTAAACCTAGTTGGATTTGAAAGCTAAGATAGAGTAGTATACTACTGGAAAGTTTTGTAGTTGACAATCTTAAGTTAGTGATAAAGTAATATATTTCGAATGATAAATTTGCTTTAGACGAAAGGGGAAAAATTTGCTTTAGTGTTGAGTGATGGTGAGTGTGCGTTAGTGATAAAATAATATATTTCGAATGATAAATTGAAATGGCGAATAATCAAGAGACTTAGTTCTTATTATGTTAAATCGAGATAAAAGTATTACGTTTAAAGGGATTTTAGTGAACTTAAGTTAGTAAATCAAATGAGTTAGTTGAGGATTAATCGTGGAGTGTACTTGGATAATAGTAGGGTTAAAGTTAATAGGATGATGGCCTTCGGGGATTGACTTCCAATGTTAGTTAAGTTAGCATGAGTGTCGGAACTTGACATGTTTTGAAATAATATGTTTTAGATGATGAATTGAATTGATGTGATATTAAATGATGATCAAAGATGAATTATTTGACGATGTAATGAAGAATTATTTGACGACGTGTAATGATGTGTATTGATAAGTAATGATGAGACATTCATGCATTCATTGTTATGTCTATTCGAAGATGTGTATTTTAATATGGGTTGGATAAAATCAATAACATACCTCTGATATCCAAAATTGGTGAGTAGGTTTGGTGCCACATGCCTATTTGGTCGAGTTTAGGAGCATTGGAGATGTATTTTGTCGAGTTTAGGAGCATCGGAGATATAATTGTATTCTTTTGATGAGTGTGAATTCATAAATGATAACTGCACCTTGTTTATATTTTGAGTTACCAATTGTGATTATTAAACGATGATGATTGATTGAGGTTTATTAAATGATGGTGATTGAATTGTGATTATTAAATGATGATGATGATGGAATAGTGATTATTCAATGATGATAATTAATTGTGAACATATTTTTTTTATCTTTATGAGTCTACTCATGCTGTTTATGCACCCGTAATATTTTGAATGTATGCTCACCCCCTATTTCTGTGTTGGATGTCTGTACTATTGTGTGGTACAAATACTCCCAAGATGAAGAACTTTAGAAGCTGTAAGTCTTAGAGGATGGTGTGAAGCCTTACTCGTCAACATTGTATTTCAATTGAGAGTTTATTTTGTGTCAATGCTCTGATTCTATAACCGTGGGAAATGGGGTTACTTTTTATTTTTAGACTTTATTTTAGAATTCATGTTGGAATTTAGTTTAATTGTTAAGATGATGTGACTAAGTCTTACATTTATTTTCGCTGCACTATTTTTAAATAAATTGAAGCACTTTTGAAACGATGAGAATGCGTGACACTCTCGTATGTCTAAATATTGATTGTAATTTTAATTTAGAAAAGATTAGTTGGGGTTAGGGTGTTAGGCTTGTAGTCAAGAATTTTGTTGTATATATACATGTCTATGAAATGAAATAAGAAAGACAAACATTATCTTACTTGGTAACAATAAGCTTTTAGCTCTAACCCTAGCCATCTACTCTACTTATTAGCCATCTCTCTTTCCTTTCTTCATAACCTTAACCGTAGGTCGAAATTGCCTTCCTCCTCCTTGATGGTTGAATTCGATCCTCCCTCTCCAAACTCATCCCTACAAGAAAATCCTATTTGATTCCTACTCAAACTCAACCTCACACCAAAATAGAAAGAAAAAAAAAAGGTGGTAAGTGGAAGAGTAATGGACATGATTTAGTAAGTTTGAATGATTTAGCATATTTGAGGAAGAGTTCATTTACATCTTGACAATTGGAGCCAAATAAGGCGCAACAACATAAAAGCTTTTTTTAAGCTTTGTTAGCGACTTGTTGTCCCATCGCTATATGATCAGCCATTGGATTGCGAGTTAAATTGATGTAATGAGTAAGGGAAGGGGTACACATCACTAATAAAATTTATACAAATTTGTATTAATTTAATAATCAATAATTATCGCGTCATTTTTCGGAGATCAAACAATTTAACATAGACTCACTTATTTTAAGTCACGACTGAACTTTTAATTTTTTTAAAAGAAAGTGGAAAAAAGTTCAAATTACCACTATTTTTAGAGATTTAGGGTTCGGGGGTTAGTTACATTTGGGGAAGGTGTTAGCATCCTAAACTTTCATAGTACTCTACGAGAACCTCTTGATTTTATTTAATTTCGTGGTTATAACTTGCTTTTTTTTTTTTTTTTTTTAAAAAATGGAATTAAAGAAGGAGTAGTGATCAAAAGAAAAGGAAGATTTTTTATTTACATTTTTTTATTGATTTGGAAGGACAAGGTACTTTGCCTACGTACCCGTGAGGGATCAAAACCTCGTAGTTCGGGGTAAAATTTACCGTTTGATTTGTTGTGTTTTTTAATTATTAGTTTTGAAAAAGGTTTTAAAATGTAACAGCCAAAGTGGCAAAAATAGAATTTGTTTGTGTTTTTATGTTAAAAGAAAACTCAAAATATGATTAAATTGATTGGAATTTGATTAAGAAAAATAAAAATAAAAATGGGAGTCACATGATTAAAAATCAAGGTTTATTATGAAAAATGATTTTTCTTGTGAATTTTTTGCTATTTGAATGTTTTTGTTGTTTTTAATTGTTAATTAAAACCTAAAAATAAAACTAACATGGACAATAAAATAAAAGCGCAAGAATTTTTTAGTGACGTTGGATCACCACAAAATCTCTTAATCTAACTTAATTTTTTTGCATTTTTTGAATATATAAAAGCGAAAAAATAAAGACATATGCATGATTTTTTCATTTATATTTACATTTTCCCTAAAATACATTCTAATTGCGAATAAATAAATGATGGAAATTAAAATGCTAAACGATAATAATAAATAAAAATAAAATGAAATGCATAAAAGCTAAAAAGTAAGAAAATAAAAGAAACTAAGAGAGAAGGACAACCGAAGAGACAAAATTTCGAAGAGACTTTTTCGAAAGGACTTTTTCCGAAAGGACAGAAATAATTAGAGGTGAGGAAAAGAATAGCTCGTCAACATAAGCTAAAGGAGGGAGAAGAAAGAAAAGTTCTTTGACAACTCAAGAGAACTTTTTAATGTCTCTCAACCAAGGACTCATATTTATACTAAAAATGTGATAGAAAGGCGTTGAAAAAAAATCAGCCACAAAATGTAGTTGAAAGCAAATTAAGGATGTTAAGGATGTTCTTGAAAGCTCATAAAAGCCATTTAATTGATTGAAAGAAGGTCAAGGCTCATTTGAAAAAACAAAGGTTGAAGCGAAAGGTTAAAAGGAGATGAAAGAAGTAACATTGCTATGATACCATTTAAAGCCATCAAGAAAAATTTTGTTGACTAACGAGCTACCAATCATGCTAAAAAATATTTGCATAAAAAATCAATTATGAAATATTATTTAGTTGGTCATGGAAAACAAGTTTGCTAACATGATGCCTTTTTTTTTCTTGGTACAAAACATGATGACTTTAATAAATGCTGAAAATATAATTTTATGAGCCAAAAATAATTATGCAATTTTCATGATAAATTATGACTTCATGCAAAAATATTTTCCTCAAAAGAACATGTGAAAGTAGGATCTTAGGTCAAAAACTGGGGTATGACAATAATCTTATCGGAGGCGTGTCTTATGTGAATCAATTGAATTCAAACATCTGTTCACAATGTTGTGAGAGTTTCATGTTGTTGGGCAAGTGATTTCAAATAGGCAAGGGTGATGAGGGAATTTGTTGGAACAAAATGTGTTTAACATTGCCCTTTGAGTTTTGATGATAACAAGATATTAAAAATGTCAATTGAATATGCTAATATTTGTTCAAGTATGCAGGACCATAGACAAAAATTTGAATGTCTTTAAAAGAAGCATAGGGCCTGGAAGAACAAATGAGAGCAATGGATTCTATAAAAAGGAAGCTTAAGTTGCAAGGAAGCATCTGAAGAAAAGAGGTTCCGAAGACAAGAGGTTCTGAAGCCAAGAGGTTTTGAAGATGACGTCATCAGAAGCACTCTCATCAGAAGCTGCCTACCAGAAGCTGACGTCATCAGAGGTTCTGAAGATCATCAAAAGCTGGAAGACTGGAAGCTTCAAGAGTATGTCAAATGCTGCTATTAACACGCCTATCATTGCAGAAGGTATAGAAGCCTGGAGCAACGACTAAATCAGAGGAATTATAGGCATTGGATGCTTATTCTTTGAAGAACGTTGGAAAAGGACAATAGTACAAATGTACAGCCACCTTCTCCACTACTCTGTTTTATGTCTACAATAGTATAAGAACAACAGCTATGACTACGTTGGTATTCCTCTATACTTGGAATGAATTTGAAATTGTTCCTTCATAGAACAATAACCAAATCAAGCAACAGATCATTGGTGATTTGATTAAGCTTCAACAACGACTCTTTTGATGTGCTGACAATCAACAACGTCTCTTTCACACCTCTATATAAAGGAGTGAAGACTTAAAGAATTGCAAGACTCTCACAACAATTTACAAGAGAAACCTCTGCTGAAATTGTACCACATCAAAGTTCACTTAGAATTTCTTAACAACTTTCATATCTTAGAAATTCTAGAGTCTTAAAGAGTCTTATCTGATTTGTATTGTGAACACCACTGATTGTATATCAAGTGTTCAACCTCAAACAATTTTCTTTGTAATTCTGTTTGCTTAGAAGTCTCTTGCAGTTGTGCTTGAGTATAAGAAGTCTCTTGATTTTGTTCTTGAGCATAGAAAATCTCTTGCAGTTGTGCTTGAGTAGTTTGAAGTCTCTTGCTAGTTTGAGCAGTGAGCATTTGTAATAAGATATTGATTTTTAGTGAACTCTCCTTGGAAGTGCAAAGGGGGACAGGACTACTTCCGGTTTGTGTGGAAGGAACCTGTATAATTGCTTGTGTCTTTCTTCTCTCTCTACTCTTTACTTATCCGTTGCATTTAGACTCTGTTTATCACTTCATAAGTTGAACTTTATCAGGTTCTGAACTGTGAATTCAGTTTAGGAGAAGAAAAAGAAAGCACAATTCAACCCCCCTTCTTGTGTTTTTCTCACCTTCAGAATTGTGTTCTTTAAAATATGATTTAAATATAAACACTTTAAAAAGTTTAGTAAAATAAAATAAAGTGTTTATAAATAGATTATATAAATATAGAAAATGTAGATATTGACGTAAAGTAAATAGCAAATAAAGTAAAAGAGATAAAGATATATGAGAAAAGACACAGCAATTTATCTTAGTTCGGTCACAAACAATAAGGCCTAAGTCTAGTCCCTAAGGAAAAACCTTTGGATTTTCACTAACCAAGCTTTTAAACAGGAAAAATTAGCAACCTTTAAAAATAATGAGCACTCTCCAAACAAACTCATCCTTTGTAGAATAGTCTCTAAAATCAAGAGATATCACCTTTCTGAAAACTAAATACAAATTAGAATTACAATAATAAAATAATACACTAAATGTATAGATATAACAAATTGAAGTACAAATGTCAAATACTATAAAATAACTATGTAGTATAAGAACTCTGAAGAAAATATATTGACAAGTGTAAAAAATAATGTGAATGATAAATAATATTTTTCATAAAGTTTGAGTTCAAATATGATTCAACATATAAATAGTGTGTCACATTTCATAACAGGTCCTTCAAGCAGAGAAAATAATGTGTCACATTTCATGAGTATAACACAAATAAAGTAAACTTGAATTATCACTCCCCAACTCTATTTCAGGAAATTATAATATTTAAAAAAATATATGGTGTTGGGGAGTGAAAATGCATGAGTATCAAAACCTATATCAGAGAGAATGTTAGAGAAAGACGTGGATTTCTGAAGCTAAGAAAGAAGATATCTGCAATGTTCTTCCCTCGTCAACCTTTACAAGACCCATTCTCATAGTCCCCTATATGTGTATAATTTAGTTTAACTATTACACAAAAATACACATTAAAAAAGATGCAAGGTTGTCTATAAAGTTGTCAATAATATCACAATATATTGTGGTTGTCTAATATAGTTCCGGTCCAATCATGGACCCATCTATTTTTAGTTAACTTTAATAAAATAATACTTTTATTCTTCATATTTTTTAGTAAAAATAGTAAAGGTGACCATTTTTAAAGATTCATATTAGACACACTCACGGGATTTGAAACAATAGAATCTCCCATTGGAAGGAAAAAGAGTGGTTTAGAGAGAGCTTTATTTTTCAAGTAATATATATATATATAACAATAAATCGAAGTATTTGATAATTGATAGTCAAACGCTAGATTAAATGAACAAATGTCAATAAACATTAGTATGACATTCTTTTTCCTTCAAACTTTTACATTACATTAGTTCAAATGACCAAGTATTAGTTCATATCACAGAGCAAGAGTTTACATCACTTATCACAAAGTCCTTAAAACATTAGTAAATTATTGTGCAACTTAATTGTGTTCCTTAAAATATTCATGGTAATTGCATTGTATTCGAGGTTCTTCCTCAAGTCAATATCGAATTACTTCAATAGAATCTTGAACCTGCAACACAATAAAGCTGAAACAAACGCACCCTAAAACTCATTTGGAAACAATTTGTTCTCATTTTGACTGGAGTATTGAGATCACTTATTTCCAAAACACACCTTGTTGTTTTAGTGTTAAACATGTTTTCAATTGTCTTCGTGAGCTTAACTCAATTGGTATAGACAATGCATTAAATATGTAAGGTCTGGGGTTCGAACCCCGACCACCACAAAAAAAAAAAAAACATGTTTTCAACTATGCACATTACCTTTTATTTTCTCCAGAGCTATTTTGTATATTTTTCTCACTCTTTCAAACCTTGATGAACATGCTTCCTCTAAGTTCTTAGAGTTGAATACCACATATTTGGAACCAGATGCCACAAAGGTTCTTATAAAGATAGGGTTCTTGAAAAATGAAAAAGGTCAAAATCATCGTTCAAATCTTATATGAGCGAAAAAAACTTAGATCAAATGCTAATGAGAGAAAAAACCGACCAAATGCTCATAAACAAACAAAAAAGAAATTCATAAAAAATGAAGGCAAACTAAAAACAAATATCTTGTTATACTTAGCTTCTCTAATGATGATGTCATTGATATGTTTGAACAACCTTTCAACTCCAACTGGACGTTTCCTTCTTATGTGTCACTGTAGAAACATGTGCATTACCGTTAACTCAAGAAGAAAAAAAAAGAGAACATAGTATACGAAGATTAAGTTCCTCTATATGTTCGAAACAATCAGATAAACGACCATAAAAACCAACAATGTAACCAATTAAAGATCTGTTGTACGAGTTTAGAGATCTGTTGTACTCTTCAGAAATAACAAAAGCGATTAAATGGAATAAAATTGAAAGTGAATAAATATATCAGTAAATATTGCAGAACAAAAAGAGACCAAATAAAGAAAGAACCTTAAATTTCAAGGGATGGAGTAAGAGTGTATGACTTTGAGTGATTAATTGAATGCAATATTTTTCTTGAAATGTAGCGATGACAATGGTTAAATATGATTAGGTTCCTGCAAACGAATTTTAGGAAGTGAAAAGACAAAATGAAAAAAAGGTCATATAAATGTAGACGTTCTTGCTAAACTTGGTGCTAGAGCTTTTAGTAACTTGGTGATTCCCAACAATCCTCCAATTGTGCTTCAGATAGTCCTTCTTGCGAATGTCATGAGAGTTCCATACTTAGTCTTTGTTGTCAGTTTTTTTTTTCTTTCTTGTTTCTCTTTTTGGCTTATTTTTCTCATGTAAACAAAAAAAAGTGAAGATCTATCTTTCCCTATGAAAAAATAAGAGACATAATTTAGACCTTTAAAAAACTTAAAAGCACATTTTAATCTTTAAAAAAGATTGAAACAAATTTATTACTATATTATTTGAGCAAATATGTTTGTTGGTACTTTGAAGTTGTAACCAACGATCAAATTGATTCTCAAATTTTGTGAAATAGTTAAATAATCCTTTAAGTTCCTTAACTTATATCAAATAAATCTCCTTGTCATGTTTGGTCTCGAGGCACGTTGACGTGTGACGTTAAACGGCGATATGCCTTTTCATGTCACGTTTCACATACGCAGAGACTATTTTGATAAAAAAAAAATATATTTTATGGCATGAAAAGAATTTTACATGTCATTGACAACTTTACTCCAGCTGCTTTATTGCCTTCTTCCCTAAATTATATAAATCTGAATCCCTAGATTCTTTTTCCTTCATAATTAAAATCTGAAAGCCCTAATTTTCTAATCTACCAAATTTCTTCATGGTCAAATAGAGATGATGAGTGAGGATTATGTGTGTATGAAGTTTAGAGAAAGCATTCAAATCAGAATTTCGTCTTCAACCTCGATGGTTAATGGTGGGAAACATTAGGAAAATAGAATTCTAGACTAGAGTGTCGGCGCTCAAGAAGATGTGTTATACAAAAGGACAACATGATATCTCTGCAAGGGCACAATTCAATCATCGAAATAAAATATTGATCCCACATGAACTTGTGAACTTTGAGATTACGTTTTTCCTCCTAAGTAGGCACTTAAAAGATGTTTTTAGATTTTTATAGGATGAATGTTTTAGAAATATTCAGGAAATATTTTTTTGTTACGTTGTAAATATGCTATGATAAAAAGGCCTTGAAATAACTGAAATTCATCATTATGATGAACAATCTAAATCACATTCCTTTATTTTGCCTTAGAAATGCAAGCCCAAGAATGAGATATTAAATTTCTAAATTCTAGCAATAAATAAGTGTCTCACCAATACGACTCCCTATTCTTATGGTTTCCATGTTGTTGTGACCCATGACTAAATAATACATGAATTCTTGCATAACTTCATTAGTTACAAATTTATGAAAACCACCAAATTGAAGTCCTTGGCCTGTTACGGTCATAGTCATCCCCTACGGCTGGCCATATGAACCTTGTATTTTATGACAAGATCATTTGACTCACTCCATCATTTGGTGACGATTTTGAAACTTAATGTTGCAAAATATATGAAGTGTTGTTGAACTAAAACCCACCTTTTGATCAATCAAAGTGGTATTGATTGGCTTTGATCTTGGTTTGGTCAACAAGACTCCATATATGTAAGGGTTTTCCACCAATTTGCATCATTACCACATATAACTCTTGAATTTACCTATTTATTCAATACAAAAACAAAAAACTGTAAAATGAAAATAAAGCTTGAATTAGAGTTCAAGGTAAAATTAAATAAAACATAGGCTCACAATACACTAAAAAACGCCAACAAATCTTTCTACATTCGCCTTTTGCTCAGGAAGAATCTTATAAGAGTTCAAGGTACCACCATTCATGTTGTCTTCTCCACATTAAAAGTAGGCTTTTGCCACTTTAAACGATCTTTGTGATCCATAGAAGTACCCATGTATGAATTAAGAAAACTTAAGGTAGTACAATATGTTGTGTGAGACATAGATAGAGAATTCAAGGTGTGTTTGTGTTGTTGATTAACATCATACACAAGTATATATAGCTTAAAAACTTGATACTTGTGTCTAATGCTTATGCACAACACAAACACAACCTCCAACTATGTATTTATCTCTCACACAAAATATTTACATCTATGGATCACAAAGAGATGGCTTGGAGGGGCAAAACTTACCTTTAATGTGGAGAAACAAGCGTGGGTGGTGGTACCCCTGAACCATTATAAGACTCTGGCAGAGCAAATTGACGATCCCTTCAAAGAGAAAATTGATGTAAGAGATCACTCTAATTGTAGATCTCTCGGTTCATTGATAGAGAATGGTGAATATAACTAAGATGTTACTCCCTTTATAATGAAACATATCAACAACAAAATCCTACAAGTCAAATGCATTTGGCCTAAACTTCAGACCAAATACAGAGAAATAATTCTACACAAGCGTAAGCATAGTTTTAAAACTCGGCTCGGTCATCGACTCGGCAGGGGTACTGGGTCACTGGGTCAATGGTCGAACCACTGAATCATTGGTCGAACCGCATGACTGAACCGGAACCACTCGGATGACTCGGTTAGATGACTCGGTCTTAGATTAAATTTATATAGTTATTTAACC
>Ga0228710_1009272_pt1 | contig 13741 bp, 7 predicted proteins | sample MedpolnodulmetaG_FD_177995 | JGI IMG/M metagenome (GOLD analysis project Ga0228710, IMG submission 177995) | Root nodule microbial communities from Medicago polymorpha collected in Santa Monica, California, United States - pink nodules | ecosystem: Host-associated > Plants > Roots > Nodule...
TATATTTTTTTTTTTATGTGTGTGTGTGTGTGTGTATATATATATATATATATATATATATATAAATATTTCAAAATAGTTGGCATTTCGCTATGTGGGGTTGATAACATTGTTGGAAAAGGAAAAAAATATCTTTAGTCTCCTTTGTTTTAAAATAAATGATTTCTCTATTCACAAACATAACTCAAAGAGTTGCATGTGCATTAGCATTGCACAAAAACATAACTCAATCATTATTAAACCTTTAGCTCTAAATCAAGTAGTTAACTTGGGTTCACAGTTAGTGTATTGTATATCCTTGGGCTGCATACAATTGGTCAGCTCGCAGCTAGCTACAAGCTGGTAAACAATAGATACGTTGGGAGGAAACTGGGAGAAGAACATTGTACACCATTCGTTACCGTTTGCTTTGGCTGTTAACTGCCTGGTACAAGTTGCGAGCAATTTTATAACCTTAATCATAATGCAAATCCTACACCATTTCCATTTTCTCGATGTTAACTACTACAACATGTGGTGGGTGGCAAGTTACTTATTCGAGATTACTAGGATTGCTGTATATATTGTTGTATTGGGTGAAATACAAACCATAAATGTTAATAAAAGACAACTGGAATTTGTTTTGACAGTAAAATATTGTATGAATAATCTATACAGATGACAAAGCTCAAATCCTTCACCATATGTTGAGATTGGTTTTATTCCTTTGCCCCTTGATTTATAAGTAGGTCAGTGTTTATCATCAAATACCTTTATATAAACAGTATTGGAAAGAAAACATCTTAATGGACATTGAAGATAACTTGGAAATTCATTTTTTAATTACAGATATAAAATCCCTTTTTATATGCTATAGATGTTATTCAGTGTATGCAAACTATTTTTCTGGGGCGTGGGATTCTTATTCAGCCCCATGCTTTCCAATGCATGTTTTAACAGCATCATGAACGGGGCAATACTGTGCAGGTTGGTCGAAGCACTGGTCAAAGGGAAGCTGATGGTGAGTTTCCTTAATTTTATATTGGACATATATATTATTTTCTTTTGGCTTTATTGTATATGGATGGTTTGGAGATTTACTCGATATACTGAAGCCCAAAATTCTTCGATTCCAAGCAGAAAAAGTATATGCTCAAAGTAAGGAGAATAACACAAGGTTGGAGACAGGTCAAAGCAGAGAGCAAAGAGATGAGAAATCACTGGCTAAACTGGATGGTAATTTTCAGAGAAGAGACAGTTTTCGAGAAAGGAAAGATGATCCAACACCTTCTGTGAGGAAAAGGCCAGCATTTAGGGAGAAGAAGATCCCAGTGGAGGATTCAAGAGAGGCTAATCCAGCTGCGACAGTGACAGTAAAGTCAAGCCATACTAGCCACCCTCCAGAAAGGAAGGAAAGGAAGGAGGAAAGAAGCAGCAACCCTAACCATCTAGATAGACCTGAGAAGCGAATTGCAGAGGACAGGGAACCCAACAAGCGAGAACCTAGGAAGGATGGATTTTCATCAAGAGTAAGGTATGGGGAAAGTGGAGGCAATAGCAATTACAGAGGAAGAGACAAATTTAATGGAAGACAAGATAATCATCCTATTAAGACTCAAACAGAGAAGTGGAAACATGATTTGTATCAAGAGGTTAACAAAGATGCTATTCCAAAGAATGAGGATGATCAGATTGCAAAGCTGGAAGCACTCTTGGCCTCATAATTTCAAACTGTAGCCAATATTTGGTAAGCTTGTTATGGCTGTTTTCAGAAATCTTATTTCAACATGTGGCATGTGGGACAATTTCCAGAGATTACCAATTTTCATGATTTCCTTATATCTCTCTGCTTTACATGTTTTAGTTTTATGGCATGTGTTACACTTGAGCTGCATGTGTTACACTTGAGCTGCCAAATCGTTCATTATGATATCAAGTCGTAGCTAAATTCAACATAGCAATTGGGTCTGTTGAGCTCTGGCTGTCAATTTTTGCAAATAGGTTAACAGGGTTATCCCTAATGACAACCGGGGATCATTCAATATGCAAGTTGCAACTGCAAAGCTTGGTTTACTATGCTTTCCTAAACTATCTACATTTTTTAGTATATATGGACAATTTCTAGAGTAATGACTGTTAATTCCTATGTTCTTTTTTCCCTCATCAACAGGGGACCCATCGGCAGTTCATCTTTCTCTTGTTCTAGATTTACATGTCTCTGAACTGGAACGTCTTTTATTATTATTTTTTTTACTAAACCTTTCTACGATAACCATTTTACATGTTCCTGAATAAATACTTTTTTTAAACAATCTTCTGCATGCATCGAAATTCGAAGTATTCTCTCTTACTTTTTATCGTAAATTAGGTGTAAAACCACACAACACATAAGAGTGTAAGAATGTATTAGAACACAAAATGAGAAAGTTGGTTTTATGGATAAACATTTAATTTTTTTTTTTTTTTTTGAGTAAACTTATCTTAAATGAATTATATATATGACCAAGAATATATTACCGAAGTGTTAACATCATCATAATATAAACATAATAGTGGAAACGTAGATTTTCTCTTTTTTTTCTTTCTTTTTTCTCCTTATAAATAAGCTCTTTTCACCAAATCTTATGGATAATCTTATGTACAAGTATGTATGAAATGTTATAATATAAACATAAGGTGATGTAGAGTTCCTCTCAATTTTTGTTCTTATGAACACGCTCTTTTTACCAAAAATTTTAAATAATCTAGTGTACAAGTTTTTTTTTGAACAGCAATCTAGTGTACAAGTATGTATGAAAAAATAACCAAATGTTTTTTAAAGCGTTTTTATTTTTGAAGTAGTATTGATGATTTTTTTTAATGAGCTAGAATGTTATAACGAAAATTCCTAATAATTAAAATAATGAAGCAACTTTTGTAAAAAAAAAAAATTAAAATTAAAATAATGAAGCAACTATAGTTGTATTTGAAGTAGTTGACGTATGTTGGAAGAAGTGAACCTTTTGAATAAATAAAGGAAAGATAATTATTTCTCTTCAAATCTTTTACCCTTCATTGTAGCACACAAAAGATTGTATTCATTACAGTTAATCCTCTAGTGTAGAGATAAACTTACAAGTTACAGGATCAGAAGTATAGACTATACACAAATAAACAAATGAGATTTACCCATCATCTTAATCAAATGAATCAAACCTGAGAAGAGAAAGAAATACAAAATCAAAATCTACAAGTCCCAAAAGTTTTTTTTTTTCTTTTGAAAATATGAAAAGTTGAACACCCCCTATGATGTTATATATCATTTGTGTTTGCGAATGTTGTTGAAATTCTTTGAGGGTGGTTGGGTAGCATAAGAAGTAGCAGCAGGAGGCAGAGCTGACATAGTGATGCCTCTGGGGCTAACCAAACTTCCATCAACATCAAATCTGTGCTCTGAGAACTCAGTTGTGGGTTGCTGAAAATCAGACCTGGTTCTTCTGTGAGAGGATCCTGTTAATGAGTCAGATTCCAATAACATGTGGTAGCTACGATTTACGCTCCCAGAATGAGAAAAGCTCCTGTTGAAGCTGTGGTGATGAGGTTTCTGCTTCTTGATGGCATGGATAAGATATGGAATCAAACCTTCCATTGTTTCTCTTTCTTTCTTTCACGAACACAACCTTTGACTATGATTATTGAAAGCCTTGAAGTAAAATGTGGTTTTTTGTATGACATGAAGTTGTAAAGGAGGACATATTTATATTGCTGGAGTGCCATGAAAGATTTTCAAGGGTCAACGCAAAATATTCCATTCATATCCTTTCATGAGTCTATTTTGACAAAATATAACCGTTATTAATATCATTATTAGTATTTGTTAAATATATATAAATACATAAAGTTGATATGCGCGGTTGTTTCCAATACATTTTTGCTTCTCAGAAAAGGAAAGTACCTTTGACTTTTGGAGGGAGTGTGTTTGAATATTCTCAGGGTAGTTGGAATTTGGAAATGGAAATGCAATTTGCTTTTGATAGCTCGCATATATGGATATTGGATAGAGTTTTGAATGTAAAGTTATGACGGCTTTGATATTGCGCGTACATTAACAACTATATGATATTGCTGAACAGATCAAATCAAATATAATAATAGTCAACATCATATGATGATGACATGAAGCAAGCTAGTTCAGTCCAGCAACAAACTTCATAGCCACGTATCCACTGCACCACCACAAACTTCTTAATTTTACAAGATTTATATAAGTATATTGCTTATATGAATTACTCCAATCCACGTTCATTAAGCTAGCTAGCACTTACAAAAGTAATTATATTTACTTAAACCTTAAAGAATTAGTCTTGAGAGTTTGAACTCACAACTTGCTGAATACAAATCTTTGTCATGGGAGCCATGATTACATAAACTGAACAATTGTTTTATGTGCATTATTAGTAGAGATATGGGAGCTATATCTTTTATTCATTTTTTTTAGAGGAGCTATATATCTTTTATTCTATGATGTTCTTTTGTTATTTTATCAAATTCCTTGTATTGTTTAATTTTAAAATTACCTGAAAGATAGCAGTATAAAAATCCAAGATAAATTTCTAATTTTTTAACTTTGATGACCAAAGGGAAAGGAAATTGTATCATGGTCTCAGTTATTCCCCTCACGGTCAAAGTTTAGCACGAGAATACTGACTCGTTGCGAATAAATCATCAATTTATTCTATAAAACTATCACTCTCTTCGGTTTATATATTCTCTAAACTGCGTAAATATGATAATTAGTCCCTAAGGTATAGAAAATTATAAATTTTAACATTCATTTTTCTATAAATACATATATTAGTTTAAAATCAGTTACAGCCTTACATAGTAGGGCCCTTACACTACCACATAGTAATGTTACCACCATACTCATCACCTCCAGAAACAACTTTATTTTACTGCTACATGATAACAGTAGCTAGTGGATACCAATATACTATAGTTATGGTTATAAAATCTAGCATAGTTTACTAGTTAAATTCACTCAGAGATAAATTCTTCTCCATTTGTAATATCAATGTGGTGTGTAACTTGTTTTTCACTAGAAGCTCCAACCAGAATAGTGTGCTGTCCAATCACCAACTTTCTTTTACCATCACTATCAACATTACTTAGCATTTTGCATATATCAATTTTTACTGTCACAAACTCTGTCTTCCCAACCTTAACTTGTGCTCTTTCAAATCCTATCAATTGTTTCAATGGAACACCACTCACCACCTCTGAACTTGGTGGCTCCCGAAACACTAACACCACATGAGATCCATCAAAAGGTCCATTGTTCTTCACACCAATCACTAGCGAAAATGTCAAATTCAAACAACTTATGGTGGAAATATCAATTGCTTGATCATCAAGGAAGATATTATTAAGTGGTTTAGAAATGGATGTGTTTTTCTGGATCATTATGGTGGAAGGAGCAGATGCAATGTGGGTGGAGAATGTGGAGTAGCTTAATCCATAGCCAAATTCATAGAGGGATTTCCCATTGTAAAACCTGTATGTTCTTCCAGGGAAATTTCTACTGCTATTGGCTCTCATGTTCATGTCTGTCATTGGAACTTGATCGACATATGATTGTGGATACCATGTAAACGGGGACCTACCACCTATAAGGTAAAATTGAACCAAACTGTTAATTGTCATCCCAAACCGTTAATTGTTGTCCCGAACCAGTATGAAGGTTTGTTCACTGGTTCTGTATTTCCAAACTACCTTTACATAAAACCGAATTATACTTTTTCAAACCAAACTGATTCTTTATGAATCAAAGTGAGTCAAATTGCTATTATTAATTGATAATTAGGATTGTAGAAAAAATATCAAAAACCAAACCAGATTGAATATTAGAGTTGGTTAAAAAAAAACCAAACTATGACGAATGGTTCACAAACTGAACCAAAGCAAACCGGATTGGTTTAGTTAAGTTTGTGAACTATTAGGCACACTTCATTTTTTTCAGTTTAGTCAATAGATCAATTAATGTTTTTTTTAACAGTACTAGGTAACAAAGTATGTAAAGATGAATGTAGATATTTTAATAGTTTAATAGAAAGCTATACCTGGGTTATAGTCTCCAAATATTACTTGTGCTATGGCATTTCCTCCATCTTGACCAGGATAACCTACCCATAATATTCCTCCTATGTTGCTTACACTTTTAGTGAAAGAAATATCAATTGGACCTGCTGCCATTATGACTAGAATCAATGTTCCTTTGGTAGCAGCAGCCACATCTTTCACCAGCTTCTCTTGAAATCCAGGCAATGTCAAGTTAACTCTATCCAGCCCTTCTGCTTCTATAGATTGGTCCAATCCAACAACCAACACCACTGCATCAGCAGAGGCTGCATCCTTAACTGCTGCTGCAAAAAGGTTCTGATTACTGCATTTAACATCACTGCAACCACGCGCGTAAGTTACCGAAGAAATGTACTTCTGTAGTCCTTGTAAAGGGCTTGAATAGCGGCATGGTATGCCGGCATAGTTACTAATCATAACAGTGGTGGCATTTGCATTTGGTCCAATCACAGCCAAATTTTTTATCTTAGTTTTTAATAAAGGAAGAGCTCTTTTGTTGTTTTCAAGCAAAACTATTCCTTGCTTTGCAGCTTCTAGAGCCAGTTGCTGATTTTCTTTAGTGCATACATCAGATGGTCCAAGGTTTGCAAATGGAAGTGACTTTGGGTTTTCAAAGAAGCCAAGTCTCATTAGGACTATGTAGTTGTATACCAAGGCTTGGTCTACAATAGATACATCTACTTTCTTCAAGTTTACAGCATTTGTAGTGTACTTTTTAAGAAAGTTACCGCAGTTCATGTTTAAACCTGCATGATATATGAGACCATACCATTTAATAATCCAAAACTAGTCATAACTTTATTTCTTCCCAGTCAGAAAATTGTAGAAGTTTTTTGCAGTTTCAACTTCAGTTCTACTTGATTACCTGCTTTCAGTGCAAGAGCCACCGCATCTTCAGGAGTTTTTGTGTAATGAATTGAGTCGTAATAAACTTCCACTGAATCACAGTCTGAAACAATATATCTGTACAAAAAAGTATAAGATATCTGTCTCTAAATATAAGATTCTGTTGAGATTTTTCCTTGTCCCTTTTTATAAGACACTGTTTCAAATTTTCAACTGCGTTAATTATTTTTTTTATCAACTTAATTACGTTACATCCATTTTCTACAACCTGTAATAAATACTATGATAGAAAGATAAATTAGCTGTCTTTCCTGTAAAACAATACTACTAATTCTTAACAAATTTCATACTGCTATACCAATTTTCCCAATTCTACTAATTTAGTCAACCAAATCCTATATTAGGGACTAAGATAGTATGTAGTTTATCATAGCTATCACAGGTATAAAGGTATAAATTGCTTTAGTGTTTAAGTTAGCTTGACATGTAAGGAAAAGAATTAAATGATTGGTTAGGGATAGAGACAAACCCATCTAGACCCCACTGGCCTCTGATTACACCTTGGAGAAGGTCTGGATCAGCACATGTAGGAATTCCATTCACCCTATTATATGAGCACATGACACTGCTAACATGTCCCTCCAACACACAGCTCTTAAATGGAGGCTGATAAGTATCCTCCAAGTCTTGCTTTGTCACCTGCGAAAATCTCCGTAAATATCTACATGGTGATATATGATTGGATGCAGTTGTAAAAATATTTAACACGTTCGGTGATAGTCATTAAATTATTCTGTCATCATGATCCAATTGCTTATGCATTTTTGGCAGCATATTAAATTTCATAGTCTAATTTTGTTATCTTTATTACCTTAGCATCAAAATGGAACCGATCAACGCCTTTCCAATTATCAACATCGTAAGCAGTATAATGCTTACAACAGCTAGAAACCTTAAGCCTATCACCCTTAGCACTTCCTTTATCATCAACTTCTTGTAGTCCACGAACATAATTCACAGCATATCTAGAAACAACCATAGGATCTTCCCCTGGAGTTTCTTGTCCACGCCCCCACCTCGGATCGCGAAAAACATTCACATTAGGGCTCCAAAATGTCAAACCAGCCAAATCCACATTGTACATAGCTCTAGCTTCATTTGACACAACTTGTCCCATTTTGTACCATAATGTTTCATTAAAACTAGCAGCTGATAGTATCACTGCTGGAAAGCTAGTAGCACCAGGTACCCTGCTATCGAAACGCGTCCCTGGTCCTACATTAGAGACACCATGAAGTGCCTCTGACCACCATTCATAAGCAGGAACACCAAGCCTTGAAATGCCGGTAGAAGGGTTTACTAGTTGTTGTGCTTTTTCTTGAAGTGTTAAGCGTGACACTAAGTCCTTGGCTCTGGTTTCATAAGATAGTGAAGTGTTGCAAAATGGAAAGTTGCTAGTTTTAGGAGAGCCTTTGTCACATGCATGTTTTTGACTAGTAATTGGAAGAGTAAAAAATGAAAAGAAAATGCATAAGAACAAAAGATGATTTTTCATGTTTACAAGTTTTGTGTTATGTTGGTGATATGGTATAAGCTTGATCACTTATATACTAGAAGTTGGTACCTAATATTGTGTGTGTGTGTGTTTCTTTTTGTTTCCTTTTTCATGATAAAAGTTAGTTTTGCTTGTGAATTGAGATATGATCTAGAAGTAATGCACACACAATGATTCAAGAATGCTTAAACGAAACAAAAGCATCTTTTGCATGGCACCACACTAGTGTGCTACTACATGGTCCAACATAGAGATATTAGATAGTGCATGCAGTAGTTGTGGGGATTCAACAATTATTAATCATACTAATTATGGTTTGACATCTGAAATTATGAACATGGTGCTTTACTTGGGAATGGGATAGATTGTTGAAATGACGTTTTACAATATGATTAGCTAACAAAGAGCTAGTGTTAGAGGCCAAGTAATGATCTCCATGTTTCTTTGCAAATAAGCCAACTATAGTACACTGTAGTGGTTCCGTTTGGATTGATTTTGAGGGGGGGGGGGGTTTATCTAATCTAAAAAATAAAAAGAGTATGAAGCTCGGTTTGATTTTGATTGTTTAAAAGAAAAAAAATAACATGTAATTTGATGAAATGTGGTTTGAATGAGTTTCGTTTATTTGGCTTTTAGAGATTAATTTTCAAGCACGAGTAATTTTTTATTTTTTTGCGCATGCATCTAATTCAAAAATGCCAAATAGGTATTTTGGGAGGTATTATAAAAACTAACCTAAAAAATGACACAATTAAGTGGTTTGATTGAATGTATGTATGTGTGAAAATGTTTTATATTACGAACGCTTCAAAGAATCGTATTATAGAAAAGATAAATCATAAAAACTAACGTAAAAAAGTGGCACAATTGAGTGGTTTGATTGAATGTATGTGCAAAATTGTTTTATATTACGAATGCTTCAAGGAATCGTATCATGTTTGATTGAATGTATGTGTAAAAATATTTTATATTATGAATGCTTTAAAGAATCGCATCATGACGAAGATAAATTATAGTATTAAGATGTTTACGACGTAAATGATTTCTTTGACAAAAGAATGGTAATTGGCCCGCACACAAAATGACCCAACATGATATTGTTAATCCAAACAATGTTTGTAGAGTATTATTTTTCCCACCCTATGCATGACTAGTGCGCCCTATAAAATTTTTAAAAAGGCCCTTGTGCAATTTGGATTTTAAAATCCGAATTCATGTTTCACTATTTCGGATTTTATAATCCGGACAATTCTTATGTATAATCGTCATCACACTCTTTCACATTTCAGCAGTTTTGACTTTTGCTTTTAAAAACAACAAAAAAACTAAATAAAAAATGCTAAAAACCTGTCAAATAAAATCATAAAAATATAAAAATGCCACCAAAATATTCTAAAAATCAAATAAAACTAATGCAATTTTTTTTCGGATTTTTCTGAGAATAAGAAAAATGAAAAAAATGAAAAATGGGTCTAAACAATGAAATTTTGGATTTTGAGGGGCGAAGTCCCGTAAGAAGTCTCTTCTAGGGGAGTCATGATCCTTGAATTTTTTTCTGATTTTCTGGGGAAGTTTCGGAGCAATCCGATCAAGTAGTCTGAAAACCCGATTTTTTACTAAGAACAGGTAACAATGACCCAAAATAGAAGGATGAGAGTTAGGAAGATTAATATTGTCCATAAAATGACAATCCATGTTACAAACATGTTTAGATTTGGTGCTGATATAGTTCGGATTATATAATCTGAACTAGTTTTCTCTTGAAAAAGGGTGTTTAAGGGGTATTCGGATTATATAATCTGAAAAAATCCAAATTTGTGAAAAACTCAAATTTTCACCCTATGACAAAGGAAAAACTGAATTCGGATTACGAAATCCAAATTGCACAAATACCCTTTTGGAAAATTTACGGGGCACGCTAGTAAAGGATAGGGTGGGAAAAGTATTACTCATGTTTGTATGATAATTTCATTTATGTAATTTTGGAACAAGCCTTAGTGAAACAAGTCTTGTATAATAAGACAAACACAATTGTTTTTCTAACTTTCAATACTTCTTAAAAACACAAGTAAAGGACTAAAATACTCCCATCAGTAATTAACTACCGCTGGCTTATAACTAAAAAACATGCCGGCAGTTAACTGCCGCTGGATTTTTTGGCCATTTACTTGTGTTACTAAGACACAATGAATATCAAAAAAGCAATCTTCTAAGACAAACTTTTGTTCCTGGTCCAGTTGAGAACATATAGTAACCAACTATTGTTAGTTAGTTAATTTCCTTAAAAAAAAAAACTATTGTTAGTTAGTTACTGTTAGTTGCATAGTTAGTTGAATAGCTAGTTGAATAACAAGTTAACTTGTATCGCAAGTAATTCGTAGTATAAATATAATGTATGAAATATAAGCAAATAAGATAGTTGAAAGGTCAATGTTTGTGGTTAAAAATTTAATCCACTTACATTCACTTTCAAACCTTATTTGTTTATATTTCATTTTAGAGGGAGTATATGTGTAACAACTAACTTATAGTATAAATACAATGTGTACATGTAATTGGTTTAATATCACTTATCGCTCTTTTTTTAAAAACTATATCACTCATCGTTGAATGCGAATCAATTCATCACATTCTTAGTTCATAAATCCTTTCTTTCTCTCTTGCATAAAGTGTACTAATAAATAACATTGCATATCGTAAATATAAGTATTTTTTATGTATTTGGATAAAAATAATTAATACACCCATTAACATCGATTGTTGATTAGTACTCAAAAAAACAAAATCGATTGTTGATATTGAGACCAACGAATACATCATTCCCATTAAGGGAGACCAATTCCAATGTGACCGGATAAGTGTTACTCGATTGTTTAATGTTCAAAATGTTCTGCAAGTTAGATTTAGTCTTTAGGCATTCAAAGTTTTACTTGATGCCTCTTTAGTTTGTTTGAATGGAGGAGTTGTTTGAGATAGTTCTTTAGGTTTTTATTTGATAATTGAATTCATGTGGATTTAAATTTGTGGTTTGCTTTACACTAGCTATGAGAAATTTAGATTTTGTGTTGCATGCTGAGGTCTTGAAATGTGTGTATTCTTATTGTCGTTTACGTGTTTGTTGCAGATTGCTTCTTTGCTTTCAAGACGTGGAATGCCCAAAATGCTGGAGCTTCTGCTGTTCTTGTTGCATTTGATATTGAGGAAAAATTAATAACCATGGGCACGCCTGAAGAGGATGGATTATCTGCAAAATATATAGAGTGTTAGGTTCGAAAAAGAATTTTGGTGAAAAATAAAATGAGTAAATAGGCAATTATCCTTCTGAAATTGTAAGTTTCGTTAATTACCCTCTGAAATTAACAAAACTTCAATTACCTCTCTGAAATTGCATAACGTTAATCAATTTACCCCCTCCGTCAAATTCTTCTGTTAGTCAACATTACGTTTTGCAAATACCTCCCCTGAGGTTTTGCACTTAGGTGCAAAATGCCCCCTGAAAAAATTTATTTATTTTTCATATCCTTAAAAGCGACTGCATTATCACTGAATTGTCAAGCATATTAGCTAAGTTTTGACGGTATACAATCTATTAAATTGGTCCTTAGATTTTAAACAATGGAATGCATGTACAATCAATGCTCCAATGGCTGGTTGTCCTGTCATAAATTTAAGAGTCATTCTTTTGGAGGGCAACACAGAATTTGATGGGAATGGTGAATGGCCACACGAGCCTCATGGTCCTTCCTATAATTGCCTCTTTGAAAACTGTTATGAGTGTTATGCACTGCTCAGCTCATGTTTCAATTATAGACCTCCAAATATCCCATCATGCTTTAGGTGTTTAACATGCCTTCAATATGTCAGGGAAGAGCTTGATTATGTGGCATTTAACACTAGAAGATGCTTTGATTTCGATCACATTGGGAGCTTCCAACACTTTACAGGAATCAAAAGTGGTTATGTTATGTTTGTTAAGGGTTCAAAACCAATGCTTTCTGTTTGGATTAAATTCTTTGTAAGAGAGAAATACCTATTGCTTTCACTTGTATAATATTTCTATAATTTTTCCTTGCTTATGTGGGCATACGTGCTGATTTGTTGAATGAACCCACTATGTATTCCACTCTATTCTTTGATTCGGTATCAAGCAGTCCCTTTTGGTCAATGTTTGTGATAGCCAACACTATGCTAGTGTTGCAAGCTCATAGAGGGGTTGATTTAGGTACTCTTTATGAACTAATGGAAATGCATGGTGGACAAGGTGTAAAGTTTGCTATAATGATAGAATTGCAGCAGGTAACAATTATGAATGCTGAGTCCAAATATGTCAAGCTTCAAGGAGGAATGGGCTCCTATAGCTTGGTTAATCTCTGCTCAAATACACCGAGTACTCACATGTTGTATACCATCAAAACTTAGTTAATATGCTCTATAATTAAGTGATAATGCAGTCACTTTTAAAGATAAGAAAAAAATATAAAAAATTTCAAATTCAGTGGGCATTTTGCACATAAGTGCAAAACTTCAGGGGGATATTTGCAAAACATCATGTTGACTAACAGAAGAATTTGACATAGAGGGTAAATTGATTAACGTTGTGCAATTTCAGGGGTAATTGAAGTTTTGTTAATTTAAAGGGGGTAATTGACGAAACTTACAATTTCAGGGGGTAATTGTTTATTTACTCAAAATAAAATAAAGTCATAAGTAGTATTTTTTTTTTGACAAAATATTTGTATGAAGTGTTAGGTTCGAAAGATTAAGTATTTTTTTTTAGGGAGAAAGATTAAGTATTTATTAGTTACTAATACCACTATTAAAAAATTATATAAATGAATAATTATTTATTTAAATACTAAAAAATGGGTTTAGTCACGGACTCATTAAAAAATTGTATAGCCACATACTTTTTTTAAGGATATCGCCACACACACACACTCATTAGGAATTGAATGAAACAATTTAATATTATACATTTTTTATTGAAAATACCAAAAAGATGATGATATATTAATACTGTACGTTGATATACTTTCTTTAAAAATAAAAATAAAACCTGTACGTTGATATACTTAAGTAGGAGGGGTTCATGCGAGTCATATCAAGCACTTGTCAAATCTTGATTGGCTCGAACGCGTCATTTTCTTCTGCTATCATATTAAATATGAAACGTCCAACACGTGCAATTAAATGAACATACAAGAATACAGTAAAAGTTTTTTTTTTTTTTTAAAATGTTAATAA
>Ga0228710_1009280_pt1 | contig 13726 bp, 8 predicted proteins | sample MedpolnodulmetaG_FD_177995 | JGI IMG/M metagenome (GOLD analysis project Ga0228710, IMG submission 177995) | Root nodule microbial communities from Medicago polymorpha collected in Santa Monica, California, United States - pink nodules | ecosystem: Host-associated > Plants > Roots > Nodule...
CCCCCCCCAAAGGAACTTAACAACAACGACCGAGGTCAAGCCTAAAAGAGGTTATATCTCAAAAAATGAAGAATGTTAAAGGGTAGATTGAGAGATTGAAATGAAAAAGCGATACGTAGTTTGCATGAAGAATTTGAAAGTGTAGATGGGACAATTGTCTACCGATCTTGCAAATGCTACAAGAACAGGATTCTCCGGAACAACTCTAGATAATCCTATGAATGAAATTTGCAAGATGATGGAAGTGGAAAAGGATGAAGAGAAGGAAGTTGATCCTCTGATAACAGAACGCAAGTTTTTAGAAGCATACCAGCTACTGGCTAAGGAATTGAAAACTCTCAGGGATGTCTTACAAACCAGGATGAAATGACAATCCTTGTAGATACGATACTCTACTTATCACTTTATTACTTGATGAAACGACTGGTACATTTACCATTAAATTAACCCAATCCGTTAATTGCGGGTCATCAACTTATGAGATGGAAATCTTTAAAACTATGGGGGATATCAATTTTCATGATAGGAACAAACAAGGTATGTGCAAGAGTAATACTACCAGAAGTAAAAGCATCAAGCACCATTTTCCAAACATTATTACCCACAATATGCCAAGAAGTTTTGAAGAGAGTTGGTTGGAAACCATAAGATTCGGGGGCTTTGTAAGAGTGAATAGAGAAGAGAGTGTTTTTAACCTCTTCCACCGTGACAGGAAAATGCAGTTGATCATGCATATTAACTCTAATAATTGGGATATTGTCCAATGATTATTTGATTGGAAAAGATGCATGCAAAAAAAAAAATTAAAATAATTATGATGTAAGAAAAATTTATAAAAAGAAAAATGTTTGATCGTATTTGATAGTTATTGGTAGTTAGATTTGGAATTGCGTTAATAGATATGGTATAAATTATTACTGGCAAAAAGACATGAACGACTTGTGTCCGTCTATCTAGTTTTTTAGTTTTTTTAGTTTGTTTAGTTTGTTTAGTTGTATATATATTTAAGGCAAGAGTGCATATGCAACCCTTTTGAATTATAGTTTTTGAAGTTTTGTTACACACAGATACCATTTTAAAAATTTATGTTACAAAAAGACATGCATGATCGTTTAGTTGTGTACTTGATTTTAAGGGGAAGTGTTAATTCTCAAACATGTACTATTAGTTCTAATTATAGGTTTAGAGTTGAAGGCGTTTCAAGTTTTAAGGTTAAAGAAATGAGAAATCATTAACACATTCATCTACCACAAAATTTTCTACAATCTTTTGTGATTTGTTCCCTAATTGGCCTTATTTTTGTCACAGTGTGCAATACAATTTTAGCACCCTTACGACGTTCTTCACGCCTCAATGTAGAGATGAATGACCCTGAGTTTTGAGTTCATAAATTCAATCAATTTCTCATAAATGAATCATTAATATTAGGCCTTACTAATTTTTCTTTTAGGTATCAATGTTTTCTATTTGTGCAAAAAAAAAGTTATATATTTGTATATCTAAATCCTACACCTTATATTTTGCTATGTAGCACAACATTAACTATCATGTGCATTTTACATGTTTGTTATTTGCCTTTTTATTTATCTTTTCACATGTTTGTGGTGAAAAAAAATTTCTTTTGATCAAAAAAAGAAGATGAAAAGTGAAAACTCTAAACTCCAACTGTTTATCAAAAGTTTTTAATTGTTTATTTTTTAATGATAAAAACAAACCATACTTTCTTTTTGACTCAATATTTGTTAAGTGAATCAAAGTTTAAAAAATATACTGATATTGTGGTGTTCTGGATGTAAATACTCACTTAAACAAAATGGTATCTTTTTGTTTAAAAATATATCCATCTCCATGACTAATATCTTGATCTTGGGATGAAACATTTGTTGTTTATTTTTGCATTGGATTTAACATCACACTAAAGTGTATGTTTCTATCTATTATCTAAGTGATTACCATTTGTCCACTAAGGATATCCCGATCTAATACTTGATGTGAGCACCAACTTATAAAAAAAAAAAGTGATCACCATTTGTTAACGGATGTGATTGCATTGCCAAACACCCCGAATACACATCAAGACTAATGCAAGAAATTTTTGCTCTCACATCAATATCTAGTAAGCATAAAGTAATTACAATCATGGAATGAATATTAGACATCATATTTTAAACTTGATATATCGAATTTGAAAAATAACTTGAAATGAAACATTTATTAAGTGAATAAAGTTTTAAAAAATCTTAATATCGTGTTCTTCAACGTAGAAATAGAATAACACAACTAACTAAAATGATAAATTTTTGTTTGTAAATAAAACTGATTTTATAGACAAGTGGAGATTAAATCATTTTGTGTTTTTTTTTTTTTATCGGTTTGTCTTGTTTTATTTTAATAGATTTGAATATCAGCACCCCATATCTCACACAACATTTTTTATCATTTTTTATAAAAGCTCGGTCAACAAATTGTCTTTTGTCGCAATACCACGTATTCACTGCAGTTACTAATGAAGATTAGATGACTTATATTTTAAAATTAGATATATCAAATGTGAAAAACAACTTTGAAATAAAAATCATTTTATTTGCATGAATACACCCAAGTTGCATAAAAGAAAACAAGTTTCACTTAACATTTGTCTTCAAAGACAACTTTTATTACTGAACCTATTCCAGCCTCTTTGGATTATATATCAACTCTTTCTACAAAAATATGTGATTGTAGTTTAAGTTGCACATTTTTCCACACACGTTTGCCCTAGCAAAAAAGTGTAGTCTTCCTCTGAACCAACGTGTGGGTGCTTTAAGAAACATCACAATCCAACAAGAACTGTATTTGAAGATTCTACATGAGCTCTTAGATAAGGCAAAGGACACGTGATAGTGGTACACCAGGGTACCACATGATACCCCCCCTCTTTCCAGCTGTTTCCTAATGAAATGTCTTTATATAGACTAACATAGGTCAATTCTTGTAGTAGAACTTACAGAATTAACATGCCATGTTTTTAACATTATGTGCTTTTCAAAATTGTGGTTGGAGGGTAATTGTGGTCGCAATATAAAGGTTTTAGAAGTCTTTGCGATGATATCGCAAATGTGATTGTGACTCTATCGAACATATTTGCCCATGTTTTGTGAAAATATCAAAGTTTACAGCGTAACTGCAGTTGCAATTTAGGACCATAGTTGTGACTATAGTATTTGCAGCCAATATTAGCGATCGGATAATCCAACAACTGGGTTGTCAACAATTGATCGAATAGAGGTAAAAATATACGAGAAAACACAAAGAACGTACGATATTTGATTACGGAATTGACCAATCATGCTACATTTCCGACTACAATACAATTGTAGTACATTTCTATTAATCCAACATAGGACTTACACGGTAAAACTCGGTATAACTTATCAGTAAACTATGAGTCATACCCAATAATAACCTATGATTCTATTCTTGGCACAAAAGAACAAAACCATATCCAAGTTCAAGAGAAGATAACACAATTTAAACCATGTATTGCGATTCTACTCTACATTCTTCACTCATTTTGGTTCTTTTTTTGGAGTGATAAGATAGTTTGAAACATGTAGGTTGAAGAGATAAATTGATGTAGGTTTGAGTCCCTTTACCAACATATTACTTACCACTCTCTCCGGTTCTATTTAAAAGAAAAAGTTAGGTTAACAAAAATTGATGTATCTGAACTGAATTTTTAACCAGATACATCAACCAACTTTCTCTTATAAATAAGACATGAGGGAGTAGTAAGGATCTCTTGCATGCACATAAGTGGCATTAAGAGATTTGAAATTCTATCTTGTGTCATTAAAAAGACTTTACTTAGAATACTAGTTACCAACATTTGCAGTTAATTTCTCTTTTTCATTGAGAAGCTTATTTCAAACTTTTGGTGCTGTGTGTGTTGACAATGCTTAGAGACAACAAGTATATGACACAGGCACATTAATATACAAATTCCCAATGAAACATGCCTAGATAAAACTCTACAATCTAAAATCTTTAAACACCATAAAATGAAACCAAATCTAGAAAGATCAACCATAAAACACTACAATGTGAGGTTTCAAAGCAGTCTAACTTCTAGTTGAAACTAAAAGCTACTATTCACAAACACAACCTTATTGATACTTCAAGAACTAGACTTCATCAGACCTAGATTGTAAAGAAACCTCTCGGATCTCGACCTAACGAGATCACGTAAAGAGAATTTTCCACTCTCCCGAGTAGGAGATTTTAAGCATGGATCGTCTTTTACACGTAGTATAGTCAACCCGATCTCTTTTCGAACAGCCTCGATTGTTTCACTCTTAACTGGATTTCCGGAGACATCAGTGACATAGAAAACATTCATGGCTTGGGAACCTCTTGTTGTGACCTCAGCGCGGCAAACTGAAAGGCCATTTTCTCTAAAGATGCGAGTTACATCAGACAAAAGGCCAACTCGGTCTTCACCAGAAAGTTCTAGCTTTACACCCTATATCAAATACAAGTTAACTTTGTCACTAAAAAACAGATGAAAAAAACTTGTGAAATAGCATCCATGTCATGTGTAGTACTCACATTCCAAATTAACAGTCGTTTAAGGTTTCTAAGCAAGTAATAAAAAAAGCGGTAAATTGGTTAATCGAGATAGTAGTTTTATTAAATTAACCCTCTTTGTCGATAAACGCATGCTCGATAATGTCTTTGGTTAATGAAAAGTTGCAATACAAACTACGAGAAAAATTGAAAAGATATAATTAATGACGCGTTGGAATGATAAAGTGGCACTTAATATATATAATTTTTTTACTTTTGCTAAAACAGGTATTAATTTGGAACGAAGGGAGTACCTCAGAAGTTCGCCTTCGGACAGCAGCCTCCAAGCAGTGAATCACTCTTTGCCTTTCAGCTTCAGAACTGATTGGATATCCATCCACATGCCTTATGTAATATTCCTGTAAAACAAAGCAAAACATATTAATGAAATTTAATGATAACTGGAGTGATGGACTCATAAGCTGGTAGAAAGGATGTGTCAGAATAGGCTTTTCAACCAAACAAATTGAAATGAAATACGATCAAATTATAATATGCTCAGTTTTCCCTACCTTATTTTGGCAACAAAAGCTACTTCAAAATTAAAATTAAAAATAAGAGATTTCGAAACAAAGCTAAAGTAAAGTTCTTTAGTAATTATCATTATTTTTTCGCTTAAAAGATTTTTTCCCTGATGGAATGATCAAATTTGAGTTAAATATTAATAATAAAATTAGCAAAAGGTCTCCTACTTGATATAAAAAATTTCTCTCAACTACTTTTTAAAAAGTTCCTTGTATCTAGTAAGTTTATACCTAAAAGATAAGGTCTTTTTTAATTAAGATCTTTTTAAAAATATTGTTCGGCCTAACATCTTTTAACGAAAAGTGAAGCTCAAAATAAGTCAGGACAAACAAACATGTATTAAACTAACTAGATTCCAATTACAAGAGCATGAATGACAAACCTGATATGCTTCTGGTCCTTCAGCATTGACAGTTCCATGGTACACAACATACTGCATGTCTGTGATAGTGCACACAGTATCGAATAGTAACTTAGGTCGATCTGGACACCTCAAATTCACGACGGTATATCCCTTATCGATGCAATCATCAACAGTTACATTGAGCTTGCTTCTTTCATTTGTTGAGCAAGAATAATCTCCATCATATATGTCATAATCGCGATCAGCATACATCAATTGATGCAGCCTCCTATCCTTGTGAGTCGAACAAAACGAAACAGCAGTGTTTGCATTCTTCTTGTCAATGTCTCCTCTCAGCACATAAAGCAGAAGATGCTTAATCTTGGCAAGGCGGTCAGGATTGTCGATAGGCAATCCTGTTGTGTCGTCGGTGATGTAAACGACAGACGCCATTCTTGAATTGTGTGTCCAGACTTCAGCCGCTACCACATTGCATTTGAGGTCAGCAAGAATTGCAAAGACTTCTGAAAGCAATCCTGGTCTATCTCGTCCTGTTAACTCGATCGTTGTATGTTCCGCTGCAGCTTGAACACCGACAGATCTTCTCACGGATCGGAAGCTACGGACTCTTGGACCGAGTGACTGGAACAAGAAAACCAAAAAATGATATTAGTACAGATTTAATAATAATATACAGCCTTCAAGTTCTGGAACAAACAAAGTACCTCAAAAAAAAAGAACAAAGTACTAGTTCTGGTTTTGTCTTGTTCTTTTTCAATCTAGTTGTCGAATTACTTTATTGAAAAGAAAGATCATAAACAAAATCATTCATTTATTGAAAAATCATTAACAAAATCATCCTATTCCAATCAAAAAGCAATGAATAGTTTGATAAAAATTGAAAAATTGACCAGCACAAAGATATTACATGAGCATTGATTTCAAGCAAGAGTAATATAAACTATCATGGTTTTAAATTGTGATCAACTTTTATATTGTGGTAAAATCGGCAAATGTGGCCGCAATTGTGGTTGCGATGTCGTTGCAGAGACCTTTGAGACCGATTTATTGCTGCCGCGGACCGGGAATCATGGAAATATGCTTTGATTACTCATAATTCGATACGCTTTATATGCCGATAAAATAAGAAAATATCAATTACTTACTTAAAATCTTAATTTCACTTCAAATTACAATCATAACAAATGTAAAATCAAAAACTAATGTCAGATGAATATTACAAAGATCTATTACCTGTTGAATTCTATCAGCAACATCTTCTTGAAGAATCTTTTTCCCATTTTGATCAGTAACATGAAAAACTGAAAACAAAAAAAAATGTCAACAACAAAAAACACATGAAAAACAAGATTACAAAAATTAATATTTTTATCAAAAAATATTAAAAAACAATGATGATTAATTTAGTTGATGAAAAAAATGAAGAATTATTGTAAATGGTAGGTATAGCATACCATCCATAAACCATCCACCATCAGATGAAATATAAGCTCTTCTAACAATGAGATTCATATCAGTAAGAACTTGAACAACTTCCAACAAACTACCACGTTTATTAGCACTATCAACCTACACAAAATTCACATGAAAATTATTTATAAACTAAACTAAAATGACCCTTTTGAAATTCATCAAAGATTATAATCTTACAAGGTTTAAATTTCAAACCTTTATCAAAGTTGTTGTTCTGCTTGAAGTATTATCCACAGTTACTCTGCCACAAAATACAAAAACATACAAAAAAAACATGTAATTCAATTCATTTTCATAACAAAAACAACAAAAACATTAACAAAAACATGAACATGAACATGTTTTTGTTACCTTGGTGGATTCATTCGAATTACAAGCTTTTCAAATTCATCATCAAGAGGGAGAGAAGAAGTCCAAAAATCCATAGTTTGAAACAGAACAGAACAGAACAGAGTGTGTGTGTTTTTTGGGGTGTGAGAGAGTATTTTAAGTGTTGATTTTATGTGTTGTGTTGTGACTCTGTGGTTGTTTGTTACACTTTCTTTGTACCTTTGAAAATTGGGATTTGTGTTTTTTTTGGGGCTTTGGAATTTGGTTGGGAGATAGAATTGGTGAGATGATGGGGTAGGGTGGCTCCTAAGCAGGACCAAGAGTTCCTCAGCAAACACAAAATAAGACTTGTTAATATTTCACATAAAATAAGTTAGGTAAAAAATTATTCTAGTCATACCTTAAGTTAATTTACTCATGAGCGTTTAGATGAGATGGCACGAGTCTCTTCTATCTTAATCAAAATTTTGGGTTTGGATCCAGCCTTGGGCATGCAGCAACGTTAAAACTCTTAGCGAGAGTTGGCTACTCATTTGTGTCTCATAATGCTCGAAGTCGTGCGTGCAGAGGATATCTGGTTTACACCAAAAATACCTTAGCTTAATTTCAAATAACGATTTTGTTGTTTATCTTTTTTTACGTTGTTTTTGTCCTTTTGATCAATTTACATATGAATTTTTATGATTCAAATCAATTTTATTTCAATATGAACTCTTAAAGTTCAAATATATGGTCCTACGTATGTTTTCATAAGAATTTTAGGTTTGATTCTAGAAAATTCATATGCAAACGGATCAAAAGAGAAAAAATGACGTGAAAAAATATAAATGATTAAATCATTATATGAAATTATGTTAAGGCAGGATGAGTGTAATTTGACCTAATTTTTTTTACTTGCCTTCCGTTGAGGTAATCCAATTTGAACCGCGTTTGAATGAGAACTATTATTTGATGTCTATAAAAGAATTCTAATATCAACGCATAAATATATTTTAAAAATCAAACCGAAACCGAATGTTCAACTCATTAAAATGTAACTGAGTATTGTCTATTTTCGGTTATATTTAAAATAGTTTTCTATTTTCGGTTACTTGAGCGTTTCGATTGCAATTTCGTCTCAATTTAAAATACCCTAGTAGTATTGTGTGAGAGGATCTGAGTTCGAATCTTGTCTAATTTATTGGTCATATTTTATTTATTCCTCCGTCAAATTTTGAATGATCAGAGACCCCTTTCTTTAAAGAATCGATGGTTGAGTGCTTAGATTATGATCTAAAAGGTCTTGTAGTTTGTTTTTCATTTTAGTTTTAGAAAGCTTGATGCATATCAATTAAATTTAGTTTTAATTTAAACATTTAATTTATTATATTACTATATAAATAATGTTTTTAGAAAATAAAGTTTTATTTTTGTCAAAAGATAATTTTTTTTTTTGACACAATCAAAAGATAATATTGAAAGTGGCAGGATGATAAAACTTTATAAAAAAAAAAAAAAATTTATATTTTTATGATTATTAATATAGTATTCAACTCTTATTAATTGAGTCAAATATGTAAACTAAGAATGAAAGCGATTCGGATTTTTAAAACATCTGTATTCTTGACTAGTGAGTCAAACAAACAATATTTGTTACTCAATTTATTAATTAACTTAGCAATTGAAGATATTTCCTTAAAGTAAAATAAAATAGAGTAAGATATTACCGCAGCAAATTAGATAGACAGTGACTTTGATAAAACTACAGCAACGTTTTATTTTAGTTAAAAAACACATGTTTTGTTTTGTAACCGTTGATTGGTTGGATAGGGGTTTGAATTTTAGATTTTTCACTTATCAACACATTTACGGTGTGAGTTTAAAAATTAGACTACTTGAAAAAGAAGAAAAAGAACAAAAGAAAAAAAAAATCCTTCAAAAAAAGAAAAAAAATTAAACCGCAAAAAAATACAACTATGATTTTCTTAAATCATCGTCAATTCAAATATATATTGATATTATAAAAAATTTATACTTAATTAATTGTCATGCAAAAAGTAGCATTTTCAAACATTTGTGATGTTAAATCAAAATTGAGCAGTCTAAATCAAATGAAATAAAGGAAGACATAGATTGATTAGAAGTAATTAATTCCCCACAAACTTTTGCTGATAAGCACAAATCCTTAGTGTTTTTTTTAACCTTCAACTTTTTTTTATTTAAAAAGAAAATTATAAAAACTACAAAAAAATATAATATTTTAAGCGGTTTGGAGGTGAAAATATCCAAATGTTTGAGTGTATTGTGACATGTCTTTTGTAATGAAACTGCTTATAAATGAGTTGGCATATTTAGTGCATGTTTGTATATATGAACACAGCTAGTGAATCATGAGTTGGCAATATAAACCGATAAAGAATTATAATTGGTGTCCACTGTGAATTAATGCGTTTGATTGTAGAGATTGAAATGAGGACTACTGGCTCCTCTTGTCCCAAACACAAATATTTATTTTTTAGTCCCACACAAAAATGAGTATTCATGAATATTATGTTGGAAAGTTTAGAGGAGTATCGAGAACAACATGTCATTGCTTCACAACTATAAGAGATGTCACAATTGTATTCAAAATTTTAAGATGTTAGATTATTTTTTTGACAAAAATTTTAAGATATTAGATAAAGAAGTCACATTTTTAATTTTTGAAAAGGCTAAAATAAAATATATTACCACAATAGGTGTCCACTAGCACAAGGAATGCTTAGGAAGACATCAAAAATCCATGATACAGTTCCAAAAAAAAAAAAAAAAAAGTCTAACAAAGAGCAAATGGAAAAATTAAGTTACATCCGTAAAACACAAGTTTTGCCTCTAGACATTATAGTGAAAATCGAAAGAAACAAACTTCGATTTAAACCAAAAAAAACTAGACATTTAACCTACTCACTAATTGAATGAAAGAAATTTTCCTTTTGTTGAAAAATACGTTTGTTTCTCTCTTTCCATATAACGTAAACAGATGCTAACCAAATCATCTTGAGTGCTAAATTTAATTTATTTGAAACACCTCTAAGACCACAAAAATGACGAAGATGCAATAAAAGACTCAAAGATGTTGCCGAAGAAAACCAAGCCAATCATAAATCAAATACCAAAGATTACCATAAAAGACACAAGACACAAACAAATGATTCGTGTCTTAATACACCGACATCGGCCAGTGCATAAATGATCGTTAGTGGTAAGCACATGACGTCTCACTAAGCTATCTTTAGTAGCAATTCAATTTTGTAGCAAACAACGAAACTTTTAATGGCATCTCCTTTAACCACAAAATAAAATGATAATCATTGTTTGTACCAAAAAAAAAATGATAATCATTGTAGTCAATAACCACCACATCGTGATCAACAATCTCAGTCAACAACTGATAGGCACTACTTACAGTGTAACAATTAGAAGAATGACACCTCCAACTCCATTTGTCCTTCATGTCACCCTGTAGAACGACCACTTAATTAGTCTTAAAAATAAAATTGATCCAATCAAATTTTAGATCGAATTATAGGAATTGTATAACAAAAAACCCATTGCTTGTTCACCTTTGTTTATAATATATATCATAAGAGTTTAGAAGAAGGAAAAAAAACAAATTAACAAGTAAATAGATAAACTAGTGTTATTGAGTAAAAAATATTGGATTATCCCATATTATTAGATTTCACACATCTTTTAAAATTCTTGTGTTAGTTTACTAGGAGACAGATAAATCAAATTGCTCACACTCTAGTGAAGATGAACCAATGCCAGCTAATCCTCACATACATGTCCATGATGTTTTTTTTTAGGGCAATAATTTCCATGATGTTGTATATATTTCTTATCATCCATCAATATGACTTAGTTTGAATTTTCTTTTGTTAAGGAAATTTTCCTAAACTGGTTTGTTGTTGGTTTCAAGTAGATTGTTGTAACTTCTTTTCCCTCTAATAGAATTTTTCAATATTATTTCATTCATTTGGCCATTCCAAAAAATAAAATAAAAACTTTGCTTGCTTAAAAAAAATTGCCTCAAAAAAATTAAAATAAACTAACCTTATGTAGTTAAGGTTGAATGAAACATAAATATTCTAACTTCCAAGTATTTCGTATAGTGTCCTTTTCTCACAAATCATTTAAGAATGAGTTGACAATCTCACATTCATAATGGATGCATACGTATTGGTTTCTATAAACAGAGTCTGAATTAATGAAATGGTGGTATGAAATACTTAAGTTGTGAGTTGGCTTCCACACTAATGTGTGTGCATTAACTCGAAACACATCATCAAAACTTGTATTAAAGAGTGTCACCGATGTGTAATCTGTAATTTTTTTTTTAGATGAGATGGTAAAGCCATCATAAACTTACACATACAAAGTGGAGGTACCAAGGTTCGAACCCCGGTCATGACGTCCAGCCTAATAATTTCGGTATTTTTGTCAGTTGAGATAAGATTTATGGGACGTGTCATCTGTATTTTAATGGACATTGTAATGACGTTATATGCTCCATTAGATTCTTCATATTCTACGCAAAAGCACTTGAATCACATGATTAGTTTAATCAGAGATTCTGAATTCGAGCAGCAACCGAGAGTTTTGTTATTTATTGTGATCTTATCTAACTCGTAAAATTAATCTCTACAATTGTGCGTATATGATATTTGTTTTAAAGACAAAAAGATTATCTATATTCTCTCTTTTCGAAAAATATACTAATAACAAGTGTATTCAGGGCATTGTGTTTCAAAGATAAATTTTCTTTTTATGAACTTCTACAATATCTTTAGGGCATTTTTTAACATAATCATTTCTTATATATACTACTTCTTCCGTTCTATAATGTAGCATTTAAAATTTCTTATAGATTAAGAAATTGTATAACATTCATTTCTTTTCCCTAAAAGAAATTCATTTCTTATAAAATTTCTCCAATACCAATAATACTCACTTTTAAATACTTTTTTTAACATTCACTCTTTTATTTAGTAAAATCAATGCAAATATCACCACTTTATGTGAGTTTCATTTCCAAAGTGTACTGACGTTTGTTTAACCCAGTAAAAAATGAGTGTTAAAAAGAGTGTTGTTAACACTAATCATATTTGTAAATATACAAAAGAGATAATATTTTTATTAAAGAGTTATGCTAACAAATGTCTTTAAAACACTTTTTAAAAATACAAATATTCTCATTATATTTCTTAAAAAATATCCTAAAAGCACTTGTTAAATTACCTTTGTCAAGTGTTATTTGTATAGTAAGTTTTAGGTGTTGAGCATAATAATCAATGTCATAACATTTGATTTAAACAAGAAAAATACAAGATAAATCACGAGACAAAAAGACAAATTGTGATATATATGGTTGGTGATGTGTTGGTACCATACTACTGGATTCATATGGCATGTGGTCACTGAGCCATTAATGTGTAGTGTGTGCTAGCCTAGCCCTAGCTAGTAGTATCAACAAGAGATGGGAGAGTGTGGATAATGTTTCTCTTGTCCCCCTAGGTTTGATCCTATTTCTATCGCATACATTCATTTGTTATCCTAGGATCTTAGAAGACAAGTACTCCCATGTTTTAAACCAAGTTTTTTTTTATGTTTTTTTACACGAATTAATAAATGTGATAATACCGTAAAAATCATTACATTTTTAACAAATATATGTGTATTTCTCACCATCATAAATGTGAATTAAGTATAATGTTTTAAAAGTAATGTTCACAGTAATTATTAGATTGTAAAATTGAGAAAAATAATTTATCTTATATTGAAAAGTCTAAATAACATTCATTTTGAAACAACTTTTTTTTTTATTAAAATGATACTCACTTCAAAACAAAGGGGTATAATAAACCATAGTTTTAATACTCGGACCGGACCGGTCTGAAGCAATAACAAATTTTAATTGAATATGCTGAAAAAAAATGGCATCAATGGAAGTTGAACTTGTGACCCTCCTATTATCAAAAACGCTTTCAACATAGTTATAATAACATATGTTTTGGGTAAAATAAATTCATATTTTCGGAATATTTACTATAAAGCAATTACCTTCAAAAAAAAATTCTTTCCGTCTGATAAAACTTCACATTCCTTAAAAAAAAAAAAAAAACTTCACATATAGATATGTATATAGGTGGATTCTAGGGTGAGGGTCCAATTAGGTCTCTCACCAGTGAACCACGAGAAAAACACCAATAGATTAAATAGGTGGTTCAGATTTATTTAAATTAAAAGAGGGAACATGTCGAACTGTTCACATTCAATCATATTCTGCAATGGTTTTACCCTATGTTACAATTCGTGTAGAAATTCTTCCCATAATCAGATAACTGCTCTTCCCCTCAAACCATCAAATTTGTAAATCAAATTACATGAACCCTAAAATTAAAATAAAAA
>Ga0228710_1009281_pt1 | contig 13725 bp, 7 predicted proteins | sample MedpolnodulmetaG_FD_177995 | JGI IMG/M metagenome (GOLD analysis project Ga0228710, IMG submission 177995) | Root nodule microbial communities from Medicago polymorpha collected in Santa Monica, California, United States - pink nodules | ecosystem: Host-associated > Plants > Roots > Nodule...
GTTTTGAGGATGTTGGTTGGGAAATTGATTTGGGTTTTGAGGATGTTGGTTGGGAAATTGATTTGGGTGTTGATAATTGTTGAATTGATTATTATTGGGATCCATTTTACTAAATAAATACTAAAACTTCAAAAGAAATGCTAATAGAAAGCTAATAGAATGGTAATAATAAGATTAAGAGAGTGAAAAACTTGGTTTTTTTTCTGTGTCCAAATCAAATGATCCAAGTCTCTATTTATAGAGAAAAAAAAATTATGAATTTTGGTAAAAAAATAAAAAAATTATTTGCAATGAAATAATTGAGTTCAAATTATTAAGATGATAAAAATCCAAGCAGCCAATCGTTTTCTGCCACGTGTCACAGCTTTATCCCCTTGCCTTTCTCTCTCCGCGTCGCCCTGCTACTCACGCGCCCTGTCGGCGCGTGCATCACACGCGCTTCTCGCGTCCAACCAAAACCCGCCACGTGGCCCCTCGGTGCAGAATTCAACCTATTGAATTGCTTCATCATCTCTTTCCTCCACCTCATTTTCCCATCATTTTCAACAACCCCATTGCATGGGTTCAATATATTGAAGGCAAGGATTCAATAAGCCATTGTAGTTGGTCTTACTAATGTTTCTTTTTACTATTATATTGTGCCAGAAAATGTTGGAAGGCGTGCAAGTTTTTTTTGTTGTTGTTACTTTCACACTAGTTTTTAATAGTGCAATAATTTAATGGTCTCTCACTCTCACACCATAGATCTAAAACTTCTTCCGCTTCACATTTACTAAACCCTAATTCTCATTTGTTACTTGCCGTCAGCTTCTACTCTCAAATATACAGATCTCATGCACCTTCTTCCGCTTTGCCTTTCCGTCGCCGGATCTTTGTGCTTATCTATGACCATGATTTCCTTGATTAATTAGGTAACAATTTTCTAAACTTTCTTTATTTTGATGTCTCTCATTTTTGAAATGAAGGTGGTGTTGTTGTTGGCATAGGAAAAAAATGTGTTTTTGTGTGTGTGTGTGAGAGGGAGAGGGAGGGAATTACAAATAGTGTGTTTGTGTTTGTGCTCTATATACTTCTTTCATAGAAAAGTTACTCATCTATTAATCTGTTTGAGATTATCCATGTTTCACTAGAGCAATTTGTAGTTTGTGTTAATATTATGTATCGAAGGGCAATGTATAACACATTTTTTAGTGGTTGTATAATGAGTTTTGACTTAAGATAGCTGCTATATTTGTATGTGTGGATGGTAATTTTGGTTTTTGCTTGTGGATGCGTGCCTTATAATTAATTCATGTTCGGTTGTGAAAATTTGCAGGTTAAGAGCTTTAAATGAAAGTTCTTCTGTGGCACAGTATTAATGTGGAAGTGCGGTGAAATTCTTTTAGTGACGGAAAAAACTTAATAATGTGTTTGGTGTTTCAACACGTTTTACTCTAGCTGGTATTAGTTAAGGACTTCCTAGTCTTGTTTGCTAAGTAGTAAATGTGTAACAATTTGGATGTTGGATCTTAGACTATGTTGCAACTTGTTTGTTTTTAAGTTGTTCCTAGTTGTGGCGAATTGATGTTTGTCTTACTGCTTATTATTGTTAAAGTGAAGCTGAAAAATTTAATATTGTGAAAAGATTTGAACAAACTAATGCATATATGGTCAATACTAATCAAGTATGATAAGTTGTTTTTCGTCTTTACCATAGGAAGAAGACACATGCTTGCTGAAAAAAACCACATAGCCCACTGATTCTACATAGAAAATAAATTTTAAGCGACTTAACAAAACCATACAGCCCACAGATTATTGTTAAAGTGAAGCTGAACAAATTTAATACTGTGAAAAGACTCTCAAGGCCACAAGGATGGGATGCTTATGTTCACTAAAAGCATTGTTGTGTTGTTCTGAAACTAGTCTCCTTCTAGAATAGTCCGGGATTAATCATTTATTATTTTCTTTTATTTCATTGCAATTATGTGCTTTTAATTAGCTATTGGTGTAGTAGTACAATTCTGTTATGTAATTGGCTGTGTGGCAAATACAGGATCTCTCACTCTATCAACTTCGCTGGAATTAGAAGTGTTGTTTGAGGTTTCTATGGAATATAGTTTAGAGATGACTGTGTCAAGTTTGGTGGCGATTTTGTTGGTTTTGGATGGCTGAAATGGCCTCTTCAAGGCGTTCGACATTAGTAGAACGGGTGGTAGTCGAGCTAATTGACCGCGCATAATTACAATGAAATAAAAGAAAATGATAAATCCTGGACTATTCTAGAAGGAGACTAGTTCTAGCACATCACATCAATTCTTTTGGGAAAATTGATGTTCACCCATGTCATAAGGCTAAAACACATGACAAAATGACCAAAATGCCCCTTAAAAATTAACTACCATCGATTTCCTATTCATCGGCAGTTAATTGCCGCCAGTTTTGAAATCATCGGCACTTAAATGTCGATACACTGTTATATAAGCTGATAACAACAAGCTAGTCCTCCTACTCACTATTTCATCAACTTTTCATACCTCCTCAATCTATACCCCAAAATCCAATTTTTTTCCCTAGTCTTGCTCTAAAAACATTTAAGCATCAATCTGGAGGTTTCGACACACTTTTGACGTAAAAAAACAGGTGTTGGTCATTTTAATCCGTTTATTTTTGTTGATTTTGTTGTCGGCTTTCGCCAATACATTGGCATGCATGTATCAGTACTTAATTGCCGAAGTATGGGAGCATTGGTAGTTAACTGCCGATGGAATTCGGTAGTTAACTACTGATGCGATGGCTAAAAAAATATGTTAGCTACTGCCTATTTTTTAGATTTTGTTTTTGTTTTAATTCATTATGCAATTGATGTTTATGCATTCGTTAGTTGTTTATTCACAGTTATGTGTTGTTTATTTATAGTTATGGTTGAGAACGCGGATGATGATCCGGGAGAGACAAAACCAATTTTTGTCCAAATTCCGGAGATGTCAAACTGCCTAAGGTTGATACCAAACCAAATATTGGTGGAGCTTCCGTCCATGTTGAAGCTTCATTATATGATGACTCCGATGTTGTCCCACTTGATGCCAACAAAGTTGACATGACTCTTTTTTTTTCCCGAAGAAGTTAAATGGAAAGATAGGGATAATTTGCTTAATTGGGTACGTCGTTAAGAAAATAGGGTGGGATTTACAATTGTAATGCAATTAGTGTGTGAAAGGAGTGGCGATCACAACGTGCCAAAAAAAGATCGAGCATTCTTAATGGATATCTGAGTAGGCAAAAAAATGATTGAAGATTGAACATTCTTAATGGAGTTCACAACCATGAGATGAAGCCAAGTTTAGAAGGACACATGCTTGCAGGTAGATTAAAGGAGGATGACAAGAAGCTTGTACGTGACTTGACCAAGAGTTTGGTTCTTCCAAGAAATATTTTGTTAAAATTGAAGAGCAAAAGACAAGATTGCAAGACAAATATCAATCATGTATACAATGAACGTCAAAAAATATGGAAGTTAAATAAAGGTGACAAGACAATGTTGCAGTATCTAATCTCAAAGTTAGAGGAGCACAATTATGTTTATTTCACTATAACACAAAGTGAAAGTACTACTATTGAAGACATATTTTGGGCTCATCCAACATCCCTTAAGTTGTTTAACAATTTTCCAACGGTTTTTGTTTGATTTGTTGGATTTTTTTCGTGAATTACATCAAGAACACCCAAAAATTTCTATGTTTCCGGAGGAATAAAATTACAAACTAAATTATAGAAAACAAAACAATGTCCTGAAATCATAGGCAATTAATCTAAGACTCCTCTGTTTTTCTGGTAAAACCAACTAAAAATGACTGAAAAACATGCTAAGAATAATGTAAGATGATCCATCATCAATGGAATGAATTGTTAAATTTATGCTATTTATTGCCTTGAAACGATTCTTATGTTCATGATTTCCTTTGTTGAGTATTTCTCACCCTTGTGTGGGTTTCCACCTACATCATTCCTTTGGGTGGTGTAGACGTGCAGGTTCAGGACGCGTGACTATCGTGAGTGCACGAGGATAGATTGATGCTTCCTCACTTTTATGCTTGCTTTTGGAGTCTAGTTGTAGGCTCTGATTAGGATGTGTCAGGAGTTTTATTTCTTTTATGAATTCAATGAATTGAGAAACTTTGATGTTTTATGGTGATGTATATTGAGATGTTGATACAATGATTTTATGTAGTTTGTGTTAATATTATGTATCGAAGGGCAATGTATAACACAATTTTTAGTGGTTGTATAATGAGTTTTGACATAAGATAGCTGCTATATTTGTATGTGTGGATGCTAATCTTGGTTTCTCCATGTGAATGCGTGCCTTGTAATTAATTGATGTTCGGTTGCGAAAATTTGCAGGTTAAAAGCTTTAAATGGTAGTTTGTGCTGCATGGTGAAGTGTGGTGGAATTCTTTTATGCATTGTACAATTTCAAGATCAATCTCATCTCCCGCTTTGTGGATGATTACATGTTGTTAAAAATGTAGTGTTAAATTTCTTGTATGGCCAAAGAAACTTAGTAACATGCTTGGTGTTTCAAGAGGTTTAATGACTTCCCTGTCTTGTTTGTTTAAGTAGTAAATGTATTCAATCTTTTCCTGCTTTGTGGATGATTATATGTTTTAAAAATGTAGTGTTAAATTTCTTGTATGGCCAAAAAAACTTAGTAACGTGCTTGGTGTTTCAAGAGGTTTAATGACTTCCTAGTCTTGTTTGTTTAAGTAGTATTTGTATTGACAATTTGAATGACGTTGGATCTTAGACTAAGGTGTACCTTGTTTATTTTCAAATTGTTCCTAATTGTGGTGAATTGATGTTTGTGTTACTGCTTATTGTTGTTAAAGTGAAGCTGAAAAGTTTAATACTGTGAAAAGAGTTGAACAAATGCATACATGGTCAATACTAATTTAAATATGACTACAAAAACACAAATAAAATCTTGGATTTTAATCACCACGATTTATAGTCCCTAACCTCTAACCAAAGTTCAATGGCTTGAATGAAGAGGGTCTTATCAAATGTCTATGACTTTCCCCACTAGTGTTTAGTTCTTTCAGAATTCACATCCAGAATTATCTTTTGAAATCTTAACTCCGCCTGGGTAAAGGAATTTGGCCAACTAGGTATTAGTTTTCCTTGATAAAGCCAAAATCTAGATTTAAAGCGTAAAACACTCTCCTCCACATGGAACTCTCCTTTTCTTTTCTGAATCTTGATATGTGTTCGTAAGAGATAAGTATATGCTCTTCTATTTCATGATGATGTGGTACTCTTGCAACACCAGCTTGGTGTAAGTTCAAGTTCAAGTTCAACTTTTGTTTGGTGCTAGGGACCTGTTCCTTAATGTCTCATGCCTTCAGCTTGGCGTTACTTTTCTTGCCTTTGATGAAGCGTTCTGTCCTTCTACTACTTTGTTCGGCTTCTAGCAAAATTTATCTTCCCACTTTAAAAATTTCTCTCCTACACTGCGAAATTCGCTTTTGTCCCTGGGCGCGTGCCACTTAAGTGGCGCCACAAAAATCGCCACTTAAGTGGCGTTTTTTATGAGACCCAAAATCCACACCACTTAAGTGGCGCCTAGAACATTCATTCATTCCATTCATCAACATCTCCAAAAGAGGGTCCATGGGTAAAAATGAAACTATCCCTTCATTACACTGTCATAACATCGCTCTTCAAAGCTTCACCTGTAAGCCAATTCACACTTGGGGCGTCGGCATATTTCATAGCGCAGTCAAAGATAAGCCAAATTATTGAATTCAGATCATGATTCATAGAAGGGATGGTCATTTAAAATTTGGTCCCTGAATTTGCTTATCCTTGGATTTTGCCATTGTAAAATTTTATCATTTAAAATTCCGTCCCTCTCCCCGATTAATCACTGCCACATCACTAATATGATGAGTTGGCAATGCTAATTGGTTAAACAGATGCAAAATGACGAAACTACCCTTAGATTTATCTTCTCTTTAACCCTCCCTCTTCTTCCTTCTCTCGTCCTCTTCACTTTCCTCCCCACCACAAAAAAAAAACAACAACACAACAACCATTTCTAGATGCAGTTGATTCTAAAAATGGTTCCAGATCTTAATCTACATCAAGTTTCATCAACAACTCACAAAATCAGAAGATAATGGAAGGAATTTAACCACTTTACAAACAATGAAAAGAGCACGACAAGCATCAGAGGGAGAAACCTCCTATCATGATTCAAAATTATCAACAATCAGGCACTAATAATAACAAATGTAATTGATACATATAATTAAGATCATAGACTGAGATATCTTTCAACTCAATGTTGCATTTGCAATTAGTCAAAATTAAAGAGGTACAATACTCATTGCCTCACATCTGATGATGACAATTTAAGTGGAAGAATTGAAACTCCATTTCGAGCTTCACGTATTCTTCCCCACCTTCCTAGAGGAGGTTCCCGTAAAAAGACATTTTGTTTAAGTTAAAAATATTAAAAGTAATAACATAAAGTTGATTTCACTTATGCAAAGCTGTTAGTTGCATATGAAGTTGTAAGAATCAAGTGAGAGAGAAGCCTGTATTGGAAGAAAAGGGTGGGTGTGGAGATGTTTTACGTGAAAAAATGGTGTTTGTTCAATGGAAGAAGAGGAGGAGGCAGGGTATTTGTCTGATACACAAGTTGGGTTCTTCAATTTGATTAACATGAGTTTGGTGGGTGGTGGTGGTTGTGATGGTGAAACGGGTAGAGAGGGAAGAGATGAGAGATGGGTAATTTGGTCATTTTGGTCCATGAATAAGGGCATTTTTGTCCATTCAATTCATCTTGGTCCATGAATTTGGTCATTTTTTATTAACATGAGTTTGGTGGTTGGTGGTAGTTGTGGCAATGATTAATTGGGGAGAGGGACGAAATTTTAAATGACCCCTATTTGCAAGGACTAGACACATATAAAAGCTTTCATAGAACGCCGTTGGTTCAAAACTTCTATCAATCTATATATATATATAGTCCTCGCCGAAGAGCTTTTCCTCATCAAACAATCTGATGTACAAACAAGACATTGACAAAGTTCGATTCAAAGAAGATGTTTTCAATTTTGTCAAGGAACATGACATGGTCCCTTTGTGTGAAACCCTAGTTGTTGATTCCGTTTTGGATATGGGTCGTACTCTTTTGGACACTATGCGTGCTAAGATTGATGATGAACTTATGAAGCTTGACAAAAAGATTGCTGATGTTGAGGAAAATTTAGGTGAGAGTGAAGTCCGTGAGGCTCACTTGGCGAAATCCTTGTTTTTCATCCGGGTTGGGGACAAGGAGAAAGCCTTGGAACATCTCAAGGTAACTGAAACCAAGACTGTTGCAGTGGGGCAGAAGATGGACCTGGTGTTTTATACATTGCAGCTTGGTTTCTTTGACATGGATTTTGATCTCATCTCCAAAAGCATTGACAAAGCTAAAAGCTTGTTTGAAGAAGGTGGTGATTGGGAAAGGAAGAACCAGTTGAAAGTGTATGAAGGTCTCTACACCGAGGATCGAAATGAAACCAATGACCACGGTTTTGAGTTTTGTCCATTGAAATTGACTTCGTGGTAGTAAAATGTCTTCATAGAGCTTTAAGCTTACCGATCTCATAATTTTTAAGTTGTCTCTAGAGTTAAAACATTGCTTGAAATAGATGTCGTAGTGTAGATTAATTGTTGTTTGGTTCTTGTTTAGGAAAATCTTTCTCTTTAAGATCAACCATCTCATTAATTTTTTGTCTGTTTCCATGAAAAAAATTCAGGCTACTTTTTCTCTTTTAACACCTGTGTTATGCACTCGTTTAGTTTATACTTAATATTTGATCAGTATACCTAACCATGATTGTGGATATTGAATTTCTAGTCTGTTAAGGCTATTGTTGTGTTGTAGTTCTTCGAAAAGAAAAAACCAATGTTGTAATCTTGACTAAGAGTGAAGTCAACGACCACTCTTTTCTAACTGGACGCGATAATGTTTGCGTTGTTTCTGTTACTGAAGTTGATATCTCCCCGTCAATTGAAATGGAAGGATTGCTATCGACTGGAGATTAACTGTGGGTTTTAAATGTATTAGAGTTAGGAAAATTTACGCCAGAGTTGAGCTAAGAGTATCTCTCCCTCTCCCTCCCTCCCTAGGGGAAGTAATGTATAATTCGGAAGGAATTTTTTTCTTTTCAAATCAATTAACAATTTCGAACGGAAAGAGTTAACTTCTATTAATATGTATAAAATAATATTTAATTGATTTATACATATTAATAGAAGTTAACTCTTTTTGTTCAAAATTGTTAATTGATTTGAAGAAAAAAAAAATTCTCCCGAATTATACATTATTTCTTCCGTCTCAAAATATAAATAGCATCGGAGAAATCTTAAAAAATTAAATAAAATTGTTGAAAAAAATTATTAATAAAACCAGCATTTGATTAATTAACACAAACTATAATTAAAATAAAAACTATGTAACTTTACCTGATTTAATCAAATAAATAACACTTGATGACCAAACAAACAAAACGTTATATGAAGAAGAAATAAACGCATCTTCAACAGAAGTAAATACATCGAAGTTGTATGAAGTCGTTGTCCTCTAGGTTGATCTGACAAACTATCCCTTCAGTAACCTAGTCAACATCATTAGTGGAGTAACATTTTTTCGTAAATACATTATATACATTCTTTAACATCGATAGTGGAGTAACATTTTTTTCATAAATACAACATTTCTTTTTGGCAAACAACATTATTATACTCTTAGTTTTTTTATGTATTGCTTTTTTTTTTATTTCCATTTATTTAGTTGTAGTTTATTTACTCTATTATAGTCTAGTTTATTTTATTGCTTTTTTTGCTTTATTAATTAGTTTACTTTTTTTGTTTCTTTTATTTTATTTTACTTTTAGCTCATTTAAATTTAGCATCATCTCATGCTTTTTTTTCCTTTTATTTTATTTTTATCATTAGCATATTTATTTATTTTGTTACCATATGCATTTATTTTTGTCATCTAATACCTATTAATAATGACAATACTTTTCTTTTGGTGTAGCCTTTTTCACTTTCCAGCTTTACCCTTATCAGTTTCCAACTTCCTATATCTATACCTATTAATAAAGGCAATACTTTTCTTTTGGTGTAGCCTTTTTATTTTTCCAATTCTGTCCTTTTAGGTTTACTTTTTTATTTTTTAAATACCTTTACTGTTTTAATTTTTTCGCTTACTTTTACTAAACTGCTCCACAACATTAGAATTAAAACTGCTCCAAACAAACAGTTACTTAAAATAATTCTGGCATGGCATTGTTATGACTTGTGATTCGATTTTTCTTAATCATGGGCACCGACGACCCCAATCGCTTTCTTCTTTGTATGTTGTATCTGTTTTGTTTTGTTTGTTTGTTGTAAAATTGAAATCTTGCAGGCGGGTCTTGCATATTAATTAAAGAATGTGCAGAGGTTGGATCAGAGTTCCAGTGGCTGTGGTGATAAGTGGTTTGATATAAGTCACACTAATTATTTACAATAATAGATATTAAATGATTCAACTATAAAATAAATGTGGACCTTTAGCTTAAAAGAGACCAAATGCTTACTTTTTTTTTTAGAGACCAAATGCTTACTTTTTTTTTTAGAGACCAAATGCTTACATGTTTTTGGTCTATTTCTTTCCTGTTAAAAATGTCAAATTACTAACCTAATATTTACATGTCAACTACCTTTAAAAGAAAAATTACATGTCAACTAATGTGTCAAAAGTAAATATGAAAAGGTAACAAAAACCAATAAGGCAATAACATGGATGCACATGCCTAAAGGATATTAGGAGAATTTTGGCCAAAAGAATGTCATCAGAGGCCTTAAACATGAAAGGATAGTTTCATTCGCATTAAGCTCTACCAAACTGCAGAGAACTTGTTTGTCTTCACAAATTTCTTCATTCATTTTGCTTTCCTTCCATCATTCGTAAATTTTATTTCAATAAAGTACACTTCCTTGTTATCCATTCTTACAGAAGCATTCCAAAGACAATTACATATCAGCCACCAAAACAAATATGAAACTGAAAGTAAAAATCATCAACATAAAAAGGAAGAGATTGATCGTCGTTGATGCCTTTCCTGTTGTTGAATAATTGTGGTGAATATAATCAAAATGAAATTGAGGAGAGGGAGATCAAGATGTGACTTGAAGCGCAACCTCGGTTAGTGCGTCAACAGGTAGAGTTTGGAAAAAGTGTCGACAGGTAAAAATTGGCAAAATCGTCATGCAAAAGCTCATTTTACTTGACGACATCACATATGTTGTACTTCTTACAAATTGAACCAACTCACATCTAACTCAAACAATCATAGCAAAGTGAAGGAAATCAAACATCGCCAATCTAAATGGAAAATAAAACAAAATATAGAAATCATATAGTGCAGATTTCTAAGCCTGAAAAAGAAGTAATGAAAACCTACATTACCTTGTGGTTATCAAAATGAAGGATTTCTCTGAGTCATACTCATACATACCTCCCACATTTTTTTATGAATGAATCGCACTTTTGTGGTTCTGAATGGTTTGAGAAAAGAAAAATGACATGTTATATCCAAAAATAAACATATATAGTAACACAGATTAATACGAAGAACCTTTTTAGCAAATGAACAAATCAATAAGTATACATACTATCTTATGCTTATAAAAAAAAGTACTTATCATCCTCCTAAAATGATTTTTAGGGCAATGGATTCTGTCGTACATTGTCCACCAATACGACAACATTTGCATAAGTCTGACATGAAAGAAAAAACTCAGCATCAGTAGCAAAAAAAACAAAAACAAATCAATTTCATAATTAAAAGAAGTGTGACAATAAAAAGATACAATTAAAAAGTGTAAATAATTAAATACAGAAGAAGATGAAAATGAAGACGGGAAAAAAAGACAAAGAAAAAGAGTGTTACGGCATCGTTATGTTACCTTGTATATCTCTATGCGGTGGTGGTTTTAATCGACGATCCCAAACTAAAAGTCTAAAACTAACAATTACTTCATATAATGTAATTTAATAATGAAGTAAGGGTGAAAAAAAAAAGACAAAACCAAAATAAGCATATAGATAAATAATAACCATCAGACTCACATATTTTGCAAAAGACAATATAAGATATGTGTGAATTGTGATGCAATCTGAACTTGTAACTTTTCATAATCACACAATGAAACATCTCTAAGTAAGAGAATAAGGGAGCATAATTGAAATAAAAGAGTTCTAATGGTTTACAAAATAATTGTATTTAAATGCATCATAAGGAAACACATCATAAAAAAGGATAATTAGTTTGGAAACGATTTTGTTTTGTTTTCAATAAAAAATAGGATAATTAGTTTGGAAACAATTTTGTTTTGTTTTCAATAAAAATAGGATAATTAGTTTGGAAACGATTTTGTTTTGTTTTTCATAAAAATAGGATAATTAGTTTAGGTAGAAAAATAGGATAATTTGTTAAGCAACGATTAGATTAATAGGAGCGATTTGTTTTTTCAAAAAAATAGGAGCGATCTGTTAACAAAATATGAGCGATCTGTTTTTTCAAAAAAATAGGAGAGATTCTTGATATTTAGTTTGGAAATGATTTTGTTTTGTTTTTTAATAAAAATAAATAATAGGAGTGATCTGTTGTTTTTTTATTATGGATAAGAATATGAGGATTTGTTTATTTGTTTAGTAAAATTAAGGAGAAAAATTAGGAGCGATTTGTTTATTTTGATTTCCATTTTGATTAAATTAAATAGGTTAATTAAATAGGGTTAATATAGTAAAATTAAGCAAAGAAGTTAGGTTAAATCTAGGGCAAAGTTTTGTGTTCGGGTTAACTTTAAGAAATAAGAGATTTACCCTACTTTATTACGCAGACTTTAGAATGTACCCTACTTTTTATTTATCTCGCTCCGTTAGTTGTAACTCTAATTTAACGTAAACAACCATAATTCACAAAAACATTTTCATAATAAACCTTGATTCAAAAATCAAGTAGTTCCTTTTTTTTTTTTCTTAATCAGATGTGTAATCAATTTAATCTTATTTTGAGTAATTATCTTCAATATTAAAAACACAAACTTATTTGCCACTTGACCTTTTATTTTAAACTTTTTCAAAACTAATAAAAAACATAAAACAAATCAAACGTCAATTTCTACCCCGAACTACGAGGTTTGAATCTCCCACGGGTACGTAAGCAAAGGACACTCGTCCTTCCAAATCATAAAAAATGTAAATAAAATAGGTCTTTTTTTTTTTATCACTTTAAACTCCATTTTTAAAAGCAAGTAAGTTATAGCACAAAAGTTAAATAAAATCAAGAGGTTCTCGTAGAGTACTACGAACATAAAGGGTACTAATACCTTCCTTTTATGTAACTAACCCCCGAACCCTTGATATTTTCAAAATATGAGGTAGTTTGAACTTTTTTCCCTTTTCTTAAAAAATTTAAAAGTTCAATCGGGAAATAAAAAGTGAGTCAAGTGCTAATCAAATAGTCTTGATCTCCAAAAAATGACGCGACATCAAGTATGACACGTTTCACCAATCATCAAATGCATGCAATGTTCTAGACTCTTCTCTTGATGCATGTGGTACCAATTAGATTCCAAAGATAATTTCACCGTATTGAATCCACCAACGTAATAAACATCCCCAATTACGTTCTGCAGAAGCTATGTAATAAACATCACCAATTACATGCTTTAGAACACCTCAACATTACTATGAATGCATGAACTTCAAGTAAGGACTCGACAATGCATAATCACCAAACTATATTAACACAATAATCATCACCAATTATGTTTTTTACTAACATTAGCATTATCAAATACTTACATCATTATAATCAACAAGTCACAAGTCTACAAGTCATCATCAATTTATCGAGTTAAAATCACCAATGAATCATCATCGTAATTATCATCAACATTTAACACATCAAGGAAATGGTAAAGTTTCACAATCACATTTTACATAGAAGACGAACAACAAACCAATTATGATGTTCATCATATTAAACACCCAATCATCAGTGATGAAGGTGAGAAAAACACAAGAAGGGGGGTTGAATTGTGTTAACTTTTTCTTCTTTTTAAACTAAGTCCATTGAGTGTCTTTTTATGTACATATACCTGTAAACAACCTTTGGGAACAAATTTGGACATTGGGGGATCAAAAATTGGGTTTTTGTTGTGAAAAAGGGTTGGAACCCGAGGGAAATTGTGCAGAGCTGATGACTGGTCGCTTAAGGGAGCTCCAAGCGTGCAGTCACTGCAACCTTCTGGAGCCTGGTCACTTAAGCGTGCAGATGGTCGCTTAAGCAAGCGAGCCCAGTTGCAGCACCTTTTGTTTTGTGTTCCGGGCGTTCGGGGGCCAATCCAAGCTTTCTAAAATGCTTCTTTCAACATGATTGATCACTGTTTATACTACTCTTTAACCTACTGGAACATCTTATCGATTGGGAATGACTTGATTTTGTCAATTGAACTTAACTTTTGAAAAATGCCAAGAACGTCGATTTTTCCGAAACTCGTTTTTATCAAGGAAATGGAGTAGGGTTAAGGTTGTATACTGATTATATGATTTCTAAAAATGGTTGTGATTGGTTTCATTGAGTTTTAACTTGTTTTGCTTTGAAAATGGAATTCTTTTGGAAAAGTGATAAA
>Ga0228710_1009283_pt1 | contig 13725 bp, 7 predicted proteins | sample MedpolnodulmetaG_FD_177995 | JGI IMG/M metagenome (GOLD analysis project Ga0228710, IMG submission 177995) | Root nodule microbial communities from Medicago polymorpha collected in Santa Monica, California, United States - pink nodules | ecosystem: Host-associated > Plants > Roots > Nodule...
ATTAGTGGTGACAGACTGCTCAGGGCATTCTTTTGTGCCTAGCATGTAGCTATCAAGTTTGCAACCTCTAATCAATGGAAGAACTAGTGACTTCCACAGCAGATAGTTATCTCTGTCCAGCTTGACATATACAGTTGCAGGTAGGTCATTTTTCTGGTTTGTGGTGACAGCGGATGACATGATTGGATCAAGAGCCTTCAAGCTTAAGTGCTCTGATACCAAGAAAGAAATGCTGTAAAAATGTGTTGACTATTGGTAGGCACATCAGGTTATAATTATTAGAATCATAACTTTCTCTAACTTGGTGTGTGTGGATGCAGAGAAAAAAATCCAGATATTTGTCTAAATTATCCGACACGCCTCATATAAGTGTTATATGCGTGTCAAACAGACAACAGTCCAAGGAGTGTGTTGAAGTAAAGAAGAAAACAACTTTGTTATGACACTTTTAACACGTGTCGTATGAGTGTCGGATACTGCGACACGCCTAATCTTAGTGTACGATATGCATATCCGGTAGAGATGCTACACCATTTTAGGAGTACTAATGCTCTATAGGATATGGTTATAGTGGGGGGAATCAATAAACTGGGGGTACAACACAAGTTATATGGTAGAAAGAATAAATGGTATGGACAATACAGAAATTAAGCCTGATACTTCACTGCCATTGTCAGAAGCCAAATCCTGAGAGAAAAGAATGGAATTTGTCAACAATTAGAGAATACAACAGTCAATTATTTAATAAAAAAGATTATACATAATCACCTGAGCATGGGAGTTGAGCAACCCTTTTACTAGAAACTAGAACCAAAAGTATATAATAAGCATTACAGTTCAGAAACATCAACCGAACATTATGAATAACGCATATACTGATGATACCTGCCGGAGTAACCTGAAAGGAGCGAAGTGGAATCAGAAACAAACAAAAATCGTTGATAGAGAGATAGGGGGGTTGTAGTAGTAATACCAACTCCAGCTACGATGAGGAACTTGCCAATCCCGATTCCGCTCTTTCTCATCGCGCCAAACAATGTCCAGATTTTTTTCATCAAACAATCAAATATGTTTTCACGTTCAAAAATTAGTATTCTCATTTGTTAGAGATTTATTTAAGATTATAACAACCGGTCCTTAGCTCAGTTGGCAGGGACCTGCATTGTTATGTGTTGAGGTTCGACATTCCACTTATTCATCTTGAAAAATGTGAATTCTAGCATTTGGGCTACTTAACAAAAAAAATAAAAATTATAAGTGGATGTCCATATAACAATTGGGCTATTGGGTTATACTATTAGTTATTGGGTCATATTGTGCTTGCTCCCCAAGTCATTCTATTTCTCTATAAATAGAGCTCATATGTAACCCAATTCTACACTATAAGAGAATAATAGAATCATCATAGCAGGGGTATACATATATATCCTTTTATGTATCACTAGTCTTGCCAGGATCCATCGACAACGTTTTCTTGATTTTCTTGAATCAATAGATGAAATACTAAATGTAAAAAAATCCATTTATTACAAAAAAAAAAGGAAGAAAGAATTGAAAATCAAAGTCTAATTCCAGTTATGCCGATGCCGATTATAGACAAATTTGTCTCTCTTTCTCCTTCTCTACTTCTCTCTACTTTATTCTTGTTCCTATTTCTTTAGTTTCATAACAAAGCCTTTTTGTTACGAATTAAAATAATAGTGTTTTTGCTGTAAAAATCAGAATCTATTTTACTTTTGTTTATTCTGATAAAAATTACCTTTTTTAAAAAAAAAAAATTAGTTTGTTTGGATACATCTATATAAAAGCGATTTTTTGTTATAAAATTAGTTCAATCTTTTAATCCATATTTTATCTCCTCTTTTTTTGAGAAGCTGTCTCATTTGAAGCTATTTTTAGATTCTTGTTTTTTTTTTCTTTCAAAAAGTTGTAACAAACGGATACAATACCCTTACAAATGATTTTTTTTTAAAAAAGTGATTTTTTTCTTAAAAAGGCTATAACAAACGGCTCTAAAACTTATTTGTTAAAAAGGGTTGGCAAAACAAATTTTCATTTTTTTAATGTATTTTTATTTTATTTTTTAATAAAAAAAAACTTAATGCATTTCATTTAAAATAAGAGTAGAGTTACAAGATGGAATTCAAATAAAAATACAAAAACTAGCATGAGATGGAGCTAACCTAACTAAACTATGAACAACTTCATTGGTTTGTCTCTTAATAAACTTAAGATAAAAGGTTGTAAAATCATAATAAAGTAGGATCCAACAATCATTAATAATTGATGCAAAATATAAAAATTTGAGTATGATTCTTATAAACAATAAAAATTATGTTTTGGTTATGAAAGAGTCACTCTTAAGTTCCTGACTTCTATTCATACAATTAAGGTGTACCGGTACACCATAATTTACGGGTGTATCGCTGAAACTTCCTCTTGCGTTTGGTGTTTGGAATGTTTCGTCAACAGTAACATCATAGCTAGACTAATAATATTAAAAAATTAAATATCTTTTAATACCCAATAATTTATGATTTTTTGAATTTTATTCCTTAAAAAAAATTGGCCAATGTTAGTTCATATTTTAAATATCTTTCTAAAAACTAGAGATTTCAGCCAAAATTGAATAATATTTTGGAAGAACTAAACATAAATTAAAATATATATTCAATTGATTATCAAATTTATGGAGAGGTGGCACGAATGAACATGGTCATTTCACATGTCATTTGATGAAATGGCAATTCCACAAGATGATGTGGTCAATCTGCTTCAAACAACCTTTTCAAACTTGTGTTGAAAACTCCAAGTGCCTTAAATACCAAATCCTTTATGTGGCCTTCATTCAATAACTACCAATTTAGTTGAGTTGTTGTACAGAGGTGGCTCAGCAAAAGGATGCGTTTGGAGGCAATTTGAAAAAAAAGAACTGGAGAGGTTATTTCATAAGCTGACTCCAACACTGCCCTACAAGTTTTGAAAGCTAAGTTTGGCATCCCAATGTGTTCTGGGAAGGGAATGGTGGTACAAATTTAATAGGATTTTTAAGTGAACGGTGACGGCAAAACCTAATTCTGCTCAAGACATAGAGATCAGCGAGGTAGACACTATTTCTCCCAACAAAATATTTTCCATGCACTCGTCCGGAATCAATCTCAAGACTTCATGCGTAAGGGACTCGGCTATCTGTCAAGTGTATCATGCCAAGTCTAAATCCTCCAATCAGAGGTGCATCAATTCCATTACCCTCTTCCTTTCTTGTCAATGACCTTGTTAGCTGATACTAATAATGCAGCTTCATCTTCAAGTTATCTTTTGTTTCTCTTTCTGGTTTTCAGTTTATATATTAAAACTATTAATCCATTTATATGAATTAAGAACATCAATCTTCCGCATCGCAACAAGCTAAAAAAAGTACAGATTCTTCACTTTGACCAACACCCCGATTACTTCCCCTCCGGTATTTTGGACCACAAAATATATCTTTTTTTTTTGTTATATTTGAGACCGGAGTAGTATGGTTTAATACCATTTTATCCTTCTCCGGTATCCCTTACTTTGAAATTTAATAAAAAATATAGCACTGATTGGATAAGAAGCAAAACAGAAATTGATGAAGAGCATACCTGATCTTTATTTATTTGATTTTGAGGTGAACAAGTTACTATTTTTTTCTAAATTATTAAACCCAATTGAATCATGCAGTATACACATTATGGGTCTAAAATGTTTTCTCTTCCCCAAAGGGAAAAGTAGTATATGTACATGATCACGGTGCACTCTGAATCGAGCCTCCTAAGAGCCTACTCTGCTCACTTGTTCCTTGGATGTGCTCTCAAAGATCTTATCAGCACTTGCTACCTCAAAACCATCCCTCCTATGGAACTCTTTAATCTGTTTCATTATAGTAACAAGATGAATTAGCAATCCAACAGAAAATGACTAAGTGTATGTTTGGATTGACAGTGAATTCGGCAAAATCACTGTGGCACCGTGATTCTGAGAAGCTCCAAAGTTGCAAAAATCACGGTGAGTCACCGTGATTCTACTAATCCCACCATCAATCCAAACATGCATATCATTCAAATTCTTAAAGTAGTCCACAATTTTGTCCTAAACTGAAAGACAGATCAATGATTACAAACATCTAATCTCATCCATAAAAATCAGAGATGAGAATTACAATAGAAAGCTAAAACATGATATTTAAAAGAAAGAATGCTGCTTACCTCTGTGTGAGGTAAATTTTCATACTGTGGCAGCACGAAACGCTCTGCAAATTCAATGTAGGAGCATGGAACTGATTCAGTTATACCATCAGAAAATTGGAAAGAAACTGAATCTGCTACAGTTGAACTTTGTTGGAGAAGGCCATCTGGGCTCACTGGAAATGGAGGAAATATTCAAGTCATTCACATGATCCTTGATCGTAATGTGAAAAACAACTTCAACTTCAAGTTATTTAGCTTTAAGTTTGAGAGAATGCAGTACATAACATACCGAAAAAATCCTTTTCCCAATTCTAAATGCTAAAGCCTATCAATGATGAGAAAATCTATGCAGAACAATTAACAACCAGTTTTAATTATTCTAAATACTTAGAACTTTAAATTTAAAAGGGCTTATTTCCTAAATCAGAAAGAGACCAGCAATAGATTGACTTAAGTTTACACATTGAATTCTTTAACTTTGCTTAGAAAATATCCAGAATATTTTATACTTGCAGAGTAATAAACAAAGATACTTACCTTTCAATACTCCTCCTTCAGAATTCAATCTGAATCCATTCTCCTCAAGAAACTTGTTCAGCTTTTTAATATCCCTCAAATGAGTTTTCAGACGATGAGTGGAAATAGTGACATGATTAAGTGCATGACCATTGACTAGCGTCCACGCAGCATACTCACTCTCTCTAGTATCAATAAACCACAAGTGAAACAGTGCTTGAAAAAAGAAGATACTTTCTTCAAATAGCATTTTTAGGTGGAGAGATACTAATACCTTGCCAATTGCTGAAACTCCGAATATAATGGTTTTTCCCATGTTAAATGTCCCAAGGAACTCGCAAGAGCTGCATACTTTTTTCCATTACCAGATGATTCGGTGTATTTCCTAATTATTTCCTGTATGAAATTCCCACCTTCTTTTAGCACAAACAGATTTCTGAATGCTACATTGCAAGGGAGAGTAAAGGATAAACCATTGGTGTCATGCAATGCAATAATTCATATGACGACAGATATGAATTTTAGAAGTAAAATAACTCATTATGAACAATATTGTAATATACGTTTACCAACACCTAAATCTTAATATATCGTTAAGTGTCATATCTAACACTAAAAATCAAAACCCTGTATCTCTTTGTTTCTCAAATGATCATTATCATATAAATGAGCTACTAGTCATACAACAATTCATGTGATACGGAAAAAACCACTGCCTTGAAATCATGGTTTTGCAAGCTCTGTACCAAAGAAATTGTACACATACTAGTGGTAAATACAATTTAAATTTCCAAAATTTGAAAATTGGTGCTTTCTGTGCACTGGAAATTGTCACTCTCTTGGAACTAATCTTTAAATGTTGACCTTTAACAAAACATTATATCTACGATTGGAATTTTGCAAGTTAATCTACGATTCAAATGGTGAGAAAGAAGATAATGAAAATTAACAAATGCCTCCTCAAAACCTCAAACACTCAAGTGAATCTCAGAAAAATATGCAATATACTTTACAACATCATGTCATTGATTATATCTAGAGCTGAAAACATAAATTTCCATTCCATTTTCAACATAAAAATAAGCTCAACAACTATAGTCATATTATTACTTGCTTACTTTAGAAACTAAAACTGTAAATAAAAGGGACGACGAAACAGCCTCCTCCATAACAATCATTGTAATTCTTGGGGAATAGACGCTAAAAGATACTAATGATATTCGTTCTCACCAACATACCTGAGTTTGTGGACTCATCTGATCTACCAATAGCTCTGATATAAAAATTCTTGGCAAGGGACCATTCATGCCAGTACCACTGCCAGAAAGTGAATCAGCAGGAGGTGAGAACCACAATGCCCTCAATTTTTTCCCTGGAAATCTCAGCTCCTCTCGTTGCGTATAGCCATAATCCAGGAAAAAACCAGCCATGGAGTCAATTCCATAACCTTTCACCTATAATCAAGTGCACAGGACACAATAACTGAGCTAACAAAGTATAATCGAGCAACCGAGAAAACTAAGTATGCGAAGGAAGGAAGTAAATGAGAGAAGTACCCCAAATGTCCTGAATGCAAGATGATCATAGCATAAAGAGTTGTTCTCGACAGAGTGAACAAGGTCCAATATGGCCTTTGCTGTAGGATTTCTGTTCAAGTACACTGACTGCATACTCTCCAACACACCCCTGAAAAATGCTTCACCTCCCTACATACATAGAAATCACATTAACACTTGAAAAACTCATAATCCACACACCCCTTAAAAAAAAGGAATCCAGAACAGGACCAAAAATATATAGAACAAATTCTCAGATTCATTATCACTATCAAGGTTTTAAATAACTCACGCAGACTACAACATGATCTACGATAGTTCTGAGAATTGCTGTAAAATACAACAGACGCGGTCTCACTCATGGTTGCAGAGATATAAAAAAAATTGACATCACCACCTAAATCGCGTGGCAGAAATTTTTGGGTCAACTTCTGGTTTTGGAGGAGGAAGAATTGATTATAGAGGTGCATAAATGATTTTGACGCCTTTGAATGTTCTCAAGTGGAATTGATTTTGTCCCCGGAACTGTTTTAACTTGAGGCTAGATTTTGGAACTTTTGTCTCTAGAATTAACCTTTGCGTGGAATTTATTGTTCAATTCACTTTTTACATGAACACATTCAAACATTGATCACCTTACATTCAATTTTACAAAATCAATTTGTGTAAATGAAATCAAATGTTTGGGATCATGGTGGGTTTTTTCAAATCTGACAAACTCGCAGTGAATCCAAACATGCAAACACAATCTTAATCACTTTTTGCATCCTAAGTATCCATTAATTAGTAACACAATCAAAAATCAAATTCCTAATTCTTTTTCAAAACCATACATGCAAATAATTTTATGGGGGCGTTAAGATGAGGGGCATAAGATAAATAAGTAACCACTACAAACATGAAAGATGATAGGGTTCAGAATCAAAACATAGTTAAATAAAACAATAATTCTTTGGCAAAATACACCACAGATCCCCGTGTATCTTTGGCATAATGGCGGGTCCGACAAAATCCCAGTGGCACCATGATTTTGTTGAAGCTACGAAGTGTCACAAATCATACTAAGCTAATAGGTTCCCCCAAACTCCATACCAAATATGCACTTGGAATCAAGTTGCCACTAAATCAAATCCACCGTGAATTCAAACATGCACAAGGTCTTGATCACTGTTAGCAACATGGATATCCATTGATGATAACACAACCAAAAATCAAATTTCTAATTTTTGTTCTTCTTTCAAAACCGTACATGCAAACAATCTCTCTTCATGTTTTCATGTGGTTAATAATTTGTCACTCTAAACATGAATAATTTTAGGAATTTCAGAATCAAAACATGAAACAAGAACTCATAATTATTATTATGAAACAGAACAAAAATCATCATGTTTGAACCTGAACTGATGATCCCTGAGAGTGTGATCCATTTTCTGATGAGTACGTACAAGACACAGACATGTTTCTGGCTGAAGTGGATAAACCTAAAGACAAATGTTTGGTGGAAGATGATGGTACAATATTCCACAATTTGGGTTTGTAAAATGAAGAAATTTTGCGGAGAGAGATGAAAGGTGATGAAAGTATAAGACTTAGTTGTTGTAGAAAACATGGTTAAGTGGTTTGTTTTTTACTATAAACTAAAGTGCATGCAATGTTATTTTATTGTTGTTTGATGTTTGAAAGGTATGTTATTTCTATTGCAAGTTGCAAGCACTGTCAGCAAAACCAAAATGGATGACAACATTCAATAGGAAGGGAATCTTGTTAGGTACCACATTCAACTATTTTGTTTTTTTAGACGGATATCAATCATCAGCGCGTGCAATTACAAAGACTAATCTTCGAGTCGAGCAAGAAGATAATGGATTACAAAACTCTCATTAAAAATTCAACACCGCTATATTTTTAAGATTGGTCTGAAACTTGGAACATATAATTAAACCGAAAGAGTTTTTTTATCATCTTATCGTGTTTTCGTTTACCTCATTCAACTATTAATGGCGAGGAAAATGGGCATGCCTAATTTTTTTTTTTTAGGATTGCTAGCAACACACATTTTAACACACACTTTTCAACACACTCCCTTTGATTGGTTAAAATTCACATGGGACCTATCAAATCATGTGGGTCCCATATACATTTGGTGGTCCTATGTGAATATTAACCAACCAAAGAGACTGTATTGATAAATGTATGTTAGAATGTGTGTTGCTAGCATTTCTTTTTTTTTTTTTCCTTTACGGCTCTCTCCTTTAAATATCTATTTTTGTACTATTGTCCATAAAGGTCTGTTTTATTTGGTGAACCTATAAAGGTCCGTTTGATACAAGCAAGTACGAGAACTAGACAACAATTTGAGTTACAGACAATTTTTTGTCATGATATTTGGTAGACGGTATAAAACACAAACAAAACAGTGAAATTTATTACAATTTTACTTCTTCCATCTTGAAATGATGGACTAAATTGACCAATTCACATATATTAACAAAGTGTGTAAACAAAAGAAAGGGAAAAATAATATATTTACTAAAATATTTTTATTATGTATTGATCAACTCACATTTACCAAGTATAAAATATAAGATTGAGGATGATGCAAATAATATTAATTAGAGAGTATAATTAAAAAAATAATTAATATTGTAATGAAAGTTAAAAGAAATCATTCATTTAGAACAATTTTTTACAACTAAGTTATTCATTGTGGAGCATACGAGGAGAGAGACAGACAAAGATGGGAGAACAATGAGATAAAGAAGTAAGAGAGATTAGATACCCTGAGAAAGAGAGGAGAGTTATAGGAGAGAGTGTAAGAGAAGGAGAGAGAATATGAGAGAGATAATTTTTTTAGTACAAAATAAAATGGTATTTTAGATTGTTTATATTTAATTAGGATATACTTATATGGATTGGTTCGATGTGTTGGCTTAAGACTTTAGAATGTCATCCTCTTAAAGTCTCATGTTTGATTCTCCTTGGTGTCATGTCACTCATGGTCACATAGACATCAAAAACTTTGTCGTCGCCCCCTAAATCATGATAGCAGAACCCTAGTTCCACTTTTGGAAGAGGCAAAATTGATTCTCAAAGTTTAGAATTGATTTTGACGCAAGTGGAATTGATTTTGCCTTTAAAATTGATTCTAACTTGAATTTAGAATCTGGAGCTTTTGCTTTGACAAGAACTTTATTGTTCAACTCACTTTTATATAAACGGGTTCATACATAAATTACATTAAATTCAACTAATTACTTTTACGAAGAATCGATTTCACCAAATCAATTCATTTATTATCAATTTTTGTCACATGGAAAACTAAACCCGTACCTAAAATCTTGATCACTATTAGCATCAAGGATATCCACTAATTGATAACAACCAAAAATCAAATTCCTAATTTTTTTTTCTTTCAATTCAAATCCATACATGCAAACAATTTTTTGGTTCGTTAGGATGAGGGTCATGTGATAAATTACTAACCACTCCAAACATGAAAGATTTTTGGGTTCAAAATCAAAACACAACAATAATTCTCATTATGAAACAGAACAAATCAATAAAAGAACAAAAATCATCATGTTTGAACCTGAATTGATGATCCCTGAGAGTGTGATCCATTTTCTGATGAGTAGTTACAAGACACAGACATGTTTCTTGATGAAGTGGCTAAGCCTAAAAACAAATATTTGGTGGAAGAAGATGGTATAATATTACATAATTTGATTTTGGAAAATGAAGAAATTTTACGGAGAGAGATGAAAGGGGATGAAGTATATGATTTAGTTGTTGATGAAAACATGATTATGTGGATTGTGTTGTATAAAGTGCTAAACTGCATGCAATGTTATACTTTAATGTTGTTGTAGACTAAAGACAGATAGATAGATTGTTAAGGTAACTTCTACAATCTGCATGCTTATCTATTGCAAGTTGCAAGCACGGTCAGCAAAATCACAAGGGAATCTTATTACGTATCTCATTCAACTATTTTTTTTTTTATGTGAAGTCTTTCTCTCTCGCCAGTTTCGAACGGAGCATGCCAAAGTGGGGTTCAAATAAATCAATCCAACCAACTAAGCCACTTGTGAAACCGGCAAAGGGTGGGAGAGATGTAGGACAAGGACTTCTAAAGAGATCATTTATCCTAATACGACTCTTGCTCGTTAAGTCCGCTTAACTACGGAGTTTTGATGAAATCCGGTGCATTAATGCTGATAGAAGTTAATCTCTTGAATTAAATAGAATTGTAACGCCGTAAAACTCTTATTTAAAAAGTTTAAATTTAATAACATTTTCAACACCGATTTCGAACCAATAATGGGCGATTAAGCCAAAAATCAAACGTCACTTGAATACTAATGCAAAGGAAAATTGGTCAACCCTATGTTTTCCTCTGCGTATAAATAAAGAAAAATGACATAAAACTTACCTAAATTGTACGTGCAAAGGAAAACGACACACATATATCATATATATACACAAATAAATGTATAAATGAAAATGTTTTATTAACTTAATTGTTAAGGACAATGTGTTGTAATATGTAAGGGTCACAGTTTGAATTTCAACCACCTCACTTATTCGCATTTAAGAGATGAATTTCTAATCACTAGGATATTTGAATTATATGTATATTATTATTTAAAAATTACTATTTAGTTTTATTAATTAATACCTTGAAGGTGTGTTTGGATGGAGGATTTAAGAGGGAAGGGGGGAGGACTTATTTTTCTTTTTTATATTACGAACTTTATAAAATAATTTTTAAAAAATTGAATTAACAACATGATAAATTATCATATTATACTACAAAAACACTTAATCTAGTTAAAAAAAAAAATTACATTGTTTGTAATTCAAAAAATAAAAAGTGAGCCCTCCCCTCCTAAACCCTTAATCCAAACACACCTTCAGAAAAAAAATTATTGTATGTCCTTTTGAGTCGCTTTTCATCGATTTGTTCGTACTTGAGTGACTTGGTTTGAGTGTTTATCTGTCTTAAATGATGGTGTGACTGCTTTTTGGAAGCCACACCGAGCGTCTATGCTATTGTTATGGGTGTTCCTGCCCCTGAATTCTATAATTATTTTACATGTATGTTGGGTTTTGTAGTTTACGAGACATAAAGTTTTCCATCGGTGTTGTTTTAATATATGTCTCGGTCCTTGTGACTGATTTCAGACTGTTTGATATCCTAGTCATTTGTTATGATTGACGCTGGACCGTTTCAACAAGAAAATGTAAGTATTAGTTGTTGTCGTCGCTCCAGGCAATTTTTGGTTCTTGGACTCTTTATGTTTTGACGATCATTCTATTCACCAATATGCAGACCTCTAAATAGTGCCGGTTAGAATTAACTAGAGGTTAGATCCACTTGTGTGGTTTTAAATGTTTGTACTGTCCATTTGGATTGACCTATACTTTTATGCGGAAGTAATAGTCATTTTAGTCTCTCAATGTGTAACGAGTAGTCACAGTGGTTTCTTAGTGTATCAAAATTCTAAAATAGTCTCTGATTGTACGCTTTGTTAGTCAAAATAGTCACTAACGCTAAAATAATCCTTCAATATTCACAATAACTCTTTTCATATAGAGATTGAATTGACAATAAATATATTGAAAGACTAATATGATAATATTAATGTAACATTTCAATATCGGAAACTATTCCCTAAAAAAAATGTCAGGAACTATTTTGAGTAACGAAGTCCACAATCTAGGACTATTTTAAAATTTTAATACATTGAAGGTGACTGCTCGTTACACATTCAGGGACCAAAATCACTATTATCTTTTTTTTGTACTTATTGTGTTAGATTATATGGTCCTCCAATTTTATTTTATTTTTTTACATTTTTTTAATCTCTTATTTCTAAATGTTAACCCGTGACGCAATATTAACCCTAGATTTAACCTAACTTTTCGCGTGACTTTACTATACTAACTCTAGATTTAATTTATGCAAAATGTCATCTCTTATTTCTAAATGTTAACCCGTGACGCAATATTAACCATAGATTTAACCTGCGTGACTTTACAATATTAACCCTAGATTTAATTTATGCAAAATCTCATCTCTTATCTCTTATTTCTAAATGTTAACCGGTGACGCAATATTAACCCTAGGTTTAACCTAATTTTTTCGCGTGACTTTGCTATATTAATCCTAGATTTAATTTATGCAAAATGTCATCTCTTATTTCTAAATGTTAACCTGTGACGCAATATTAACCCTAGATTTAACCTAATTTTTTCGCGTGACTTTACTATATTAACCCTATATTTAATTTATGCAAAATGTCATCTCTAATTTTAACCTAATTTTTCCCTCCACACTTTTGCATTTAATGTTTATCTAAAGTAAAATAAAATTATGTTCCTAATTATAAGCTGTTTTTTTGAAAAGGAATAACCGTTAACCCGTCTCGCTATACTTAACCTAACCTCTTACTTATAAATGTTAACCTGTCTCGTTATACTTAACCTATTATGTTACGTTACTTATAAATGTTAGTCTGTCTCGCTATACTTAACCTAATTTTTCCCTCACACTTTTGCATTTAATGTTTATTTAAAGTAAAATAAAATTATATTCCTAATTATATGCTATTTTTTTGAAAATCTCTTACTTATAAATGTTAACCCGTCTCGCTATACTTAACCTAATTTTTCGCTCCACAATTTTGCATTTAATGTTTATCTAAAGTAAAATAAAATTATGTTCCTAATTATATGCTTTTTTTTTTTTGGAAAGGAATAACCGCTAATCTGTCTCGCTATACTTAACCTAATCTCTTACTTATAAATGTTAACTCGTCTTGCTATACATAACCTATTATATTACGTTACAGTATCAAGGACGATGTCATGGAAAATTATGTTATGGTACAGTACCAACGTCTATATAATAATCATGACATTCATCTAAACTATTTTGTTACCTATTACCGTTAAATATTATCTTCCATATGGCACGTGCGTTAGCACGGGTCGATGGTCTAGTAATATATATATGCATTTGATTAGGGATTAAAGTCTATAAGTGTGTCAATCTAATTGAAGATCTTCGATTCTCTTTGATGTCATGTATTCTTAGATTTAAAAAAAAAATTTGATAAAGCTACACATAAATATTTTCGTAAGTACAGTTTTGATGGACATTTGATATGTGAAAGTGGGGTTGAATCCCTAATTCTTCACTAGTCAATATTAATTAATTATGTTTTTTAAACGGCAAATTTTATGGTACATCTAATATATTTGAGTGTATCGATACACTTATTTTTTAAATTAATAGTTAAATGAGTTGTTTTTGAAGAAAAATATTTTCTTTTATCATTTATAATTATAATAACTAAATCTTATTCATCAAAAGTGTCAACGAAATAAAAATAATTTTTTTTTGAATTTTTATCACTCATAATTGAGAACATTTG
>Ga0228710_1009285_pt1 | contig 13721 bp, 12 predicted proteins | sample MedpolnodulmetaG_FD_177995 | JGI IMG/M metagenome (GOLD analysis project Ga0228710, IMG submission 177995) | Root nodule microbial communities from Medicago polymorpha collected in Santa Monica, California, United States - pink nodules | ecosystem: Host-associated > Plants > Roots > Nodule...
TCAAGTCAAATAAAAAATCGAAACTTTGCATGATCAAAAAATATTATTGTAGAAAACTTAATAACAATAAACTTAAAAATGATAATCATGCTATAAACCCAATATTCAATTTTAAATCCTAAGAAAACTGAATCTTATATAAACCCAATATTCAATTTTAAATCCTAAGAAAATTGAATCTTATATGCCAAAAATATTCATGCTACAATTGATTCACATATACCAAATGATTCTTTAAATAAAATAATGAATAATTTCATATTAATGTTTTCCTAACTAAAGAAAACAAACTTATATGCTTATAAATAAACAAATAGTTCCAGAGTCCATATTTTCCCAAAATTATCAAAGAATCAAACCTTTGTATATTATAATCATGTCATACATAATGCTTTGAGCATATCATTATTAAACGACCTTTAAATGCAATGCAATTACTATGAATATCATATGATAATCAAATATATGATAAATCTGCATTTACCTTAATTCTCAAAATATATACTTAAGTACAAAATGTGTGTGAAATGTGAATCACTTAATTTCAAATAGAAATCCAGCCGCAAAACATTATCAAAATAAAATCTTTGTTTGTTGGTGGTAACTAACTGTATTGGCTGTAACAAATTAAATAACCAAACAAGATAACAAATCTTTCACATGATATAACAAACTGCAAGTTAGACTAAATCCAGAATTCAAACTAAAGTGAATGCTATATATCTCTGACATTCTGGAACACGTAAATAATGGATTTCAAATGAATAAAGAAATCCTAATTTTCGGTCAAAATAAAACCAAAAATATGTCAATCAGTTTGGTGCAATTACCGTCAATTTTCAAATGAAAACAAAAAATTGCTGAACCAATTGTGCTTATATTAGGTTTATCTTTAAACAAAAGAGGCCACTACAGTATATGTGATAATTTTCACATTTAAATTAAGTATTTCAGGTACCAATTCACGTTCAATAAACTTGCAGTAAGCCAAGTTCAATTTAAACAAAAATTATGTTGATAACAAAAATTGGAAACTGAACCAAATTAAACAAAAATTGAAACTTATTCTAAATTTTGAAACAAAGCCATCAATCAAACAATTTGTTCCAAACTATTGACGGCTTATATTTGTATCCGAAGTAGGAAAAACTCGTCACATATGACCACAACCATATGTGCTATTTTGTTTACTAAAAGAGAAACGCAAAACAAAACAAATATAAATTAGCATCAACAACTTTTATCATTGTGTCCCTACAATTTTATAATAAGCATCATAAACCCAATATATATGGATTCATCGCTCAGGGAAAAACCAAAACATATTTTATAAAGATTTGAGGATGTCAATCGAAAACCCAAAAACAAAAATAGGGTTTGTACAAAAACTAAATAAGAAAATCGAAAAGAAAAAAAACTCAAATCAAGGATAACTTTTAAGGGTTAATTTCAATATATCCCAATAGATCAAGCATGAAGACCGCTCTGATACCACTTGTTGGAAATTTAGGTCTAAATAAAAACAGATTTCATAAAGTACGTTCAATAATTGTGAATCAATAGCGGAAGCAAACAAAACATTGAACATGATTATGATCGGCGGATCTACGACATGTTTGATTTATCAAGAATATCAAGGAATAGGGTATTAGGAATACCTGGATGAAGCTTTGATGACAGTCCTCTCAACAACAACTATAAACAGAGAGAGGAGATGATCATATGAAACACACTAAAATAGGGTTAGCGGCGGCTGATTTGGTTCTTCCTCAACGGTACCTTTATGCCTCAAGTTCTCTTCAGATGTGGAGAAGAGAGAGTTTTGCCGTGTACGGTGTATTGGGGACCATAGCCTCTTTTATATTGGATGACCATTAGGGTTTCCCATTATTCCGTTAATGGGTCATCCGGACATCCACTCATTGAGTCCATATCAACTAATTAAATATTTATTCAATTATCCAATTAGAAATCTAATAGCCTTATTACTTAATTTGATCACTAATCAATTAAGACTCACAATTGATAAATAGCTAATATAATTATTATTATGATATTTGCCCAAATAATGATATTGGAATATAATTATAGTTTAAAATATTCCAACATGCAATGCTTAGTAAGGGAGAAGACAATGGATTAACAGCTAAGTAGCAGAACTGTGTTTATTTATAGAGCAATTCTAAAATACTTTATGCATATATTGCAAGCATTTGTGCAAAAATAGATGGAAGACAATTTTAAAAAGACAGCTCAAAATTAAATACACCAGAAAAAACAAAAAGCAGCACTACAATTATTGTTGTTTGTGAGTTGGACATGGTAATGTATACTACTCAAAGTTGGTTTTAATAACTCTTCGAATTACATCAAATATTAGCGGCATTTTTTTTAGGGAAATGCTATTTTTTCTAAACAATGTACAATTATGATTTAGTTATAAATTGAATTACATTGAGCACACAAACTCTCAATATATTAAGCAGAGCATCGGCAACATTTCAGTTCCTGCAAAAAGAAAATGATAGCTGCAATGGAAATAATAGAAAGAGTGCTCTCTTTGTTCAGTTGGTAAGAAATCAGACACATGTTTCACAATTGTGTGTGTTCCAATCTCGTTGTCAACGTGAGAATCTCTTCTTTGAGTTTTAAGACCTATTCTTACATTTGTTAGCACTTGAATCCAACTCAACTAAATTTTTTATTAGCCGAAAATAAAGAAGATAAATAACGACAATTTAAAGAACAAATTTAACATGTTCATGCATGTATTTAATTTTTCCTTCTCTCTTCGCACAAAACAAAACATACAAATCCAACAATTGACTTATATGTTAATGAACTCCAACGAAAACCAAATTGCTCAAGAGAGCCTGAGTTCGATTTTAGATGGAACAGTGGTTAACAATTGTTATTGTCTTCATCTCAAAATTATAATTTCTTCGACGTTTTTACGATAAATAGTGTATGCAAGTCAATATTTCATATCCAATAAATCATAGTGTTAGAGACTTAAATTTCAACATGATTTTTTTAGCAATTTAGTCTGGCTCGACATAAGTAAACTTGAGAGAAATTCATTTTGTTTTGCATCCAAAACCTGGAATAATTTATGGAAAGTTTCATTTATTTGTGAGGAAACTAATCCAAAGTCGTCATAATTTTTTCATGATTGAAACGAAAGATGAACTTTCATATACCAAGTCATTTAAAATACATCATATCAATATTTTTTTTATATTAAAAAATACGGCAAAAACATGAGGACTATAATTGCAATTAAGCACAAGCATAGTTCAATTAATATAATTGAGAATTTTTTTTTAAAGTATAAGTGAGATAAATAATAAGAATTTAAAGAACAAATCTAACTTGCTAATGCTTTTATTCTCCCTTCACACACAAAATGGGTCATACAATCATGTTACCCGACCCGGTTAGAAAAATCATCTGGGGTCAGGTTTATCGGATTGGGTGGGAAATGAAACCATTTTGCAATTTCTTCTTCTTCTTCATCTTCTTCGCGTATTTGCATTGTTCATCTTTCTCAAAACCCTAATTCGATAAACCCTTTCAATGTCATATTCATATACGAATTCACCATAACGCTATGAACATTCTCTGCTACCCCAACAACAATTCCTATCACATTCACACTCACCACCATAAAACTCTTCATTCCAATCACAACAGAAAAACACAATTTCTTCTTCGAAAACCCTTCACAGTTTTCTGCAAATCCTCTTCCAACTCCGATGCCGAGGATTTCGTCAAACGAGTCTTAGAAGAAAATCCAAGCCAAGTCCCGCCCAAATATCTAATCGGTAACAAGCTATATACTTCACAACAAAAATACAATTTAGGTCAAAAATCAAATGAGGGTCTTTTTGATTTGTCGTTGAAGAGATTGAAGAATAATTCTCAGAGGAAAAGTGATGGGCTTTTTGAAGAGAGAGATGATTCTGTGTATTTGAATGATTTGCTTAAAGAGTACAAAGGGAAACTCTATGTTCCTGAACAAATTTTCGGTAGACAGTTGTCTGAAGAGGAAGAGTTTAACGAGAATTTGAAAACTTTACCCAAAATGAGTGTTGAGGATTTTACTAAAGCTTTGAGTAAAGATAAGATTAAGTTGGTAACTTCTAAGGAAGATTATGGATTTGGTTACAGGGATTATATCGTGGATTTGAAGGAAATTCCGGGTGATAAAAAATTGCAAGCGACGAAATGGTAAAAGAAAAATGAAAGTTGATGTTTTTGTTTGATTATATCATGTGGTTTTTATAGACTGTGTTCTGTGTACATCGTGGCGTTGTGATAGATTGTGTGTGTTGAATTTTGTAGGGTTCTAAGGGTGGATAGCAGTGAAGCTCAAGCAATTTTGGAGGAATATTCTGGACCACGATATGAGATAGAGAGTCGTCGAATCACGGTTATTGATCTATTTATTTGTAATACTTAAAAATTTTTACGAGGCATTGGCGTTGTTGGTGCTAATAGGGGAAAATCAATTATTTTTGCTGTTTTTAAGTTTCATTTAATTTTTCCAAGGGTATGCGCCTATGCGGCTTAGGAAAATGTTCTGTTTTAATTTCAAAACAGACTTATTGTTTTGCTATTTTTCATTTTTTCCCATACATATAGTTGAAAATTGGAAATAGACTTAAAAAGGAGCAGTATTGTTGAAATAAAAATTGAAAATAGAAAGCATTTTCTCAAGGCAAATAAATTTAAGTTACTATACATTTTTTTGAATAGTTTGTAGTTAGAGACTCATAGCTTAAGTCATTCAGCGTACTGAATAAATGGATAAAATCCTTTTGTAGGTGAACATATTGCAATTGCTCTTTTAACTCTGAAATTATATTGTTGCAGTCTTGGGTGGGAAAAATGTCAGTGTCCCCTCATCCAGCGGCAGCTTCCATATCTGGCAGAGTGGTGGCCGAGCTTGGAGCGGTGACAGTAGTAGTGGGTTTAGCAGCACTTCTAGTTGGTGGCTTCCTTTCAGCAGCAATATTTGTTGTCACCAGTTTTGTATTTGTGACAGCCGTCTATGTTGGATGGCCTATAGCCAAACCAATTCTTAAGTTTTCCCTCGGAGTTGCTGTTTCAATGCTGGAGAGGTTTTGGGATAGACTTCTTGACTTTTTCCTGGACGGTGGCTTGTTGGCTAAGACTTATAATTTGCTTACTGTTGGCGGTTTAGCTTCCACCTTAGATATCCTGAAAGTGGCCCTGCCTATAGTTGTGGGTATGGTCCTTCTTGTTCGCTTCACTCTTTCAAGAAAACCCAAAAACTTCAGGAAGTGGGTAGGTGATGTAACTAAGTGATTCACTCATAAAGTTATGCATGAATTTTTGAGCCAATTTTGTTCAATGGATTTGGTTGATAAGTACACTCTTAAGAGATTTTTATTCAATATACAGGATCTATGGCAGGGAATGAACTTCTCATTATCAAAAGCTGAAGCTCGTGTTGATGTGTGTTAATGCCTATCTTTACATTAATCTCTCCATTTTTAAAATCTTTTTGTTTTTTATTTTTCTAGTCTTAAAGTCTTTTAATGTCATTCTTAGTTTATGGATTTGGAAAAACATTCTTTTAGGGTTCAACTGGAATAAAGTTTTCTGACGTGGCTGGAATCGATGATGCTGTAGATGAACTTCAAGAGGTAATTCTTTTATACAAGGCTGTAAAGTCTTGGCATATCGAACTTTATCTTTTGTCGGGTGCAGATATGTTTCAGTTAAAGTATTCCAAAAAATTTGAACACTTTTGTTGATGAAATATAGTTCTTTTATTTAAAATATTCTTGAAGGTTGTTGCTTCATCAATGCTACATGTTAGGCTCTTCTGCTTAAAATATTTTCCACTACGTATGGATACATGGGGGGAGAGAGATTCAGGGGATGCTGGTCTCCCCACATTTAAAAACCTTTTTAAATAAATTTATATACAAGTTTATTGGAGATGCATTCTCAGTCTAAATTTAATGACAGCTTGGGGTCCGTTATCCACTCCCCCTCCGTCCCCAGTTCATTCATAATAGAGGCTTGGGCAGCAGGCAATTGCTCATACAGTCCCAGCCCATTAATTTATGCAACTCTACTAGACCATCAAAACATTTCATTTTACTTTTGCTTTCTGGCTGATTCAGCAGCTCACAAATATGAAAGTTTCAACTTGATGCGTGGCTGCGCACAATCATGAACAGTCCGTGAACTTCATAAAGAAAACATTGAAGTGGCCATAACTTATATTAACTTTTTAATGATTTTATACAATTATTTTGAATAATTTAACTTTATCCCCCTCAATAGTTATTGTTTCCTGGAATTTTCCACCTTTATTTTATTTTTGCTTTATGCCTCTTTTTCGTAGTCTCTGCTTATTGTTTTTGTAGTGGGTGAAAACTTATGAAGGTTATGTATTGTTCTCTTTAGTTGGTGAAATACCTAAAAAATCCCGAGCTATTTGATAAAATGGGGATCAAACCCCCACATGGTGTTCTTCTGGAGGGCCCACCTGGATGTGGCAAGGTCAGACTGCTATTCCCCAGTTATGTTGGATGTTAGAATTTGTGTTGTCTGTGATATGTTAAAGTTTTGACATGCTTTTGCAGACCTTGGTAGCCAAAGCTATAGCTGGTGAAGCTGGTGTTCCATTTTACCAAATGGCTGGATCAGAATTTGTGGAATTTTTAGTTGGTGTTGGTTCTGCACGTATAAGGGATTTGTTTAAAAGAGCCAAGGTGATTCTACTACTTTTTCTTTTGGATTTTTTTTAAGCAGTGTATTACTGCTAAAGTGCAAATGTGATCACATGCTTGAATCCTGCCTTCTTGTTCCTTCACCCAATGTACATTTAACTTATTGAGCATCACATGCTACTGATTGTTCTGATCACAGAATCCTTTAGTTCTTGTGAATGGGTAGGTGACTATATTTATATCTATATCTATATCTATCTATCTATATGTTATTGCTTTGTTTAATCTAATATCAAATATATTGAACATTTGAAAATGACTTTTTATCCATATGGCAATTTTAAACTGTTCATTCCTTACGAACTGTCATTCGTTTGATCAAGACAATAATAATTCTTTTGTTCCTCCTTCCCTAGAAATATTAAGGAGGATATTCATTAAGTTTGCTTCTTTCTCTCCCTGTTTTTTTTTTGGGTAAGTTCATTGCCTCTGCTTCACATGTTGCTAAAAATGGGCTGACAGTTTGTCATAAGGATGGGTAATTCTCAACATGAGATATGACAGAGTATAAAGTTTGTTTTTTTCCGTTTGATTTTTTGCAAATAGTGTATGTTAGTGATTGGATGGGTAATTCTCAACATGAGATATGACATTGTAAAATTTCAGGATTGTATGTTAGTGATTGGTGGGTACTCAAATATTTGTTTCTCTTTGCAGGTAAACAAACCATCAGTTGTATTTATAGATGAAATTGATGCATTGGCTACTAGGTATGACTGTATGATTATGAACATTGTCTATTGTTTGTCTGTCCAGGCATGCTCACGTGTTTAGTGTAAAAAATTAATTTATAACTTCGACATTATTCGACCTTAAGCCAAAGAAGTGATGATGAGGAAACTAGCAAGTCAAGAATCCTCGCCGAACATCGAACTTTATTTTAAACCAAATAGACATTTAAATCTTCCCAATAGGTTTGTAAGTAATTGCAAAGGCCACTCTGCATTGCTTGGAATGCTAATCTAGGTACTGGTGGTGACATATGTCGCTTTTACAAATGAGAAAGGACAGGGGATATGGCATTAGGTGACTTTTATAAAAACAGTTTTTAAGTACAAGCTTGCGGACACTATATGTAATATTGATGGGCATGGGATACTTCTCAGAAGTCCACCTTAGTTCATGGTAGTTGATTGTTTTTCTTCGACTCTTAGATTATGAAAGTTCATTATGGGAAACTAAAATTATCAAAACCATTGCTTAGCTAGTGATGTTACATGTTTTAACCTGTTATCAATTTACTTGCTAAGCTCCATAAGCAATCTCCCCAGCTGATTGTTAACTGTGTGCGATCAGGCGACAAGGTACTTTCAAGGAGTCAACAGACAACCTGTATAACGCAGCCACCCAGGAAAGAGAAACTACACTGAACCAACTGTTGATAGAGCTTGATGGTTTTGATACTGGAAAGGGCATCATATTTCTAGCTGCCACAAATCGTAGGGATTTGTTAGATCCTGCACTTCTTCGTCCAGGTCGCCTTGATAGAAAGGTTTCTTTCTGTGGCTGAGTTAGTGGATTTCTTTCTCTCTTTTGGTGGGTTCAGGGTATTATTTTGATTTGCTAACATAATCAATCACAAATGGAAAGTAAATCTTCTTTTGTTTTCCTGTTAAATGCAAACATCGACTTACCTGGGTCCTATCATAAGTTTGCTTGATTATTGTGTTAAATGTAAGTTATTTCAATGTTAATATGCTGTTAATGGTCATTTATTTTTCTCCTGTAGATCAAAATTCTGCCTCCAAGTGCAAAAGGAAGACTTGATATTTTGAAAATTCATGGTAGCAAAGTAAAATTGTCGGATTCTGTTGATTTGTCCAGCTATGCTCAGAACCTACCCGGTATAGACTCTCTGTTTTTAACTTGGAAATTTTCATTTCAATATCTAAACAAATATCTTAATTTCAGGATGGTCTGGAGCAAGATTAGCACAATTGGTCCAAGAGGCTGCTCTTGTGGCTGTTAGGAAGCGACATGACTCAATTCTTCAGTCAGATATGGATGAAGCAGTTGACAGACTTACTGTGGGACCTAAACGAATTGGAGTAGAATTAGGTTACCAAGGACAGTGTCGTAGAGCAACTACTGAAGTCGGAGTTGCAATAACTTCTCATCTGCTCCGGCGATATGAGAATGCAAAAGTTGAATACTGCGACCGCATCTCAATAGTACCTCGTGGTCAGGTCTTTGTTCAGCTTCCTTCACTATATATTACCCTCAACTATCTCCTATAAGCATTTTGTCAATCTTTCCTTTGCTCATGTTTGAGAAATGCCAATACATATTTGGGAAATTAATAAAAGATATCTGATGCACATGTAGCACTGTTTCATTACTGTAACATTTGAAAATCTGAGATTAAATCCAAGCACATGAATTAGAAAGGAGAGAAAAGACAAAGAATGGAGTGTAGACTGTAGAGCTGGAAATTATATTGGAAATATGTGAATTAAAAGTTTTTGTAAAAATTGAAGCTCTGCATAGAAATGAATAGGAAGATAAGTCTTTTAGGAGCCAATCTGAAATGTAATCTAGGTAAGGCTGTTCGATTTCTATATACATAAGGCTATTTGTTACTATTTACTAACGAAAAAAGCTACCATGTGGCAGACATTATCTCAATTGGTATTCCAGCGGCTTGATGATGAATCGTATATGTTTGAACGCAGACCTCAATTGTTGCATCGTCTTCAGGCATGTAAATTACTCTCAAGTATATGAACTTGTGTCCTCTTTTTGTTTCCATTTAAATGATTTATTTCAGTATGGTTCTGTCTTGGTATACAGGTTCTGCTTGGAGGTAGAGCTGCGGAGGAGATCATCTATGGATGTGACACATCAAAAGCCTCAGTTGAATACCTTGCAAATGCATCCTGGCTTGCTCGCAAAATACTGACCATGTTAGCATAGCTACTTGTATTTTTCTGTATTTAATTTTGTGCTTATTTTCATGAGCCATATAAGCTCCTTTTCACCCTTCTTCTTGCAGTTGGAATTTGGAGGATCCAATGGTCATACATGGAGAACCATCCCCTTGGAGGAAGTCAGTTAAATTTGTTGGACCAAGGCTGGATTTTGAAGGGTCTCTTTATGATCACTATGACCTGATTGACCCTCCCCTAAATTTTAATCTTGATGCTCAAGTTGCACAAAGAACTGAAGAGTTGATACGTGACATGTATAGAAAGACAGTGTCTCTTTTGAGGGGGCACCATGCAGCTTTGCTTAAAACTATAAAGGTAAATTTGGATGAGATCTGAGTTATGTGGTTTGTGAATTCTTAAAACTTTATAAATGAGATCTTTAACCATAAGAAGTAAAAGCACTTTATGGGTGTTAAAACCTATTTTAGTAACTGTAATATAATATCGCAAGCATTTTCGTGCTAGATTATACCACTATGGTGAAAATAATCCAGCTAGCATTTTGTGTTTTGCTTCTTTTCATGTATAAGTTCTGTTGTGCATGATCACTTTGACCGCATTTTATAAATTTACACTGTAGGTTCTTCTCAATCAGAAGGAAATGAGTGGTGAGGAAATAGACTTCATTTTGAACAAATACCCTCCCCAAACACCTTTACATCTTTTGGAGGAGGAAAGACCTAGCGACCTTCCTTTCATGAAAGAAGTGCACAATGTGGAGTACACCTTACAAACTCAATCAAAGGAAGAAACCGTGTGAGTTCTTTCTCAATCCTCTTCTAAAAATAAGATGTTACTGGATTTTGTGGCCAATCAGTGCTTCAGATTTGGAAATTTCACATGGCCAAGAAGATTCCTACAAGGATTATGCATGAAAGTCTACATTCAAAGCTTATATTTTCAATGAGAAAACAGAAGAGTATGCATCTTGTTCAGCTATAAATTTTGTTCATACCATTTGTTGTATTGTGATTTTTTTTAATGATTGCTCATAGGCATATCTCTGTTGTATTATAAAAGAATAGTTTTTTTTACAAGATTTAAAAAGATTACTTGAATGTATTATTTCTAGCATATTGGCAAAATTCACCATATGCTGATCATGCTTTCAAGGGATGTTTGGTTGGAGGAGTCTTCTAGAGGTGAAGTGAGAGATGGATTAGTATTTTATTTTGAAATTTAAAAGAGTAAAGTAAAAGTAAAAAAAAGAAAGTGAATTATAATTTATTCAAGTTGGGTAGCTCAAATGGTTTGAGTTGAATGTTAAAAGACATAAAGGACTCGAGTTCAAACAGGTGTGAGGAGAAAATTACTCTTATAACACTAACATTTGCCTATCAAAACAAGTGAATTATAATTTATTTTTAAAATGTTAAAATGTTTTGACAAATGTTAGTTGACAAACATCAAAATTGAACTGTATGTACTATGTGTTTATGTAAGCTTAAAAAAACTTGAGTATCTTATATCAAAATAATAATTTATAGTAGCAAAAAATAAATAAATCGCTTTCAAAATATTTTTTAATAAGTTAGGGTTGATTGCTTGAAGAGATTAATTAGTCTGTTCTCTTAGTGTCCTTGTGAGCTTAGCTCAGTTGATATGAGCAATTCATAATATATGTAAGATCTAGGGTTCAAACCCCGGCCACCATCAAAAAAGTATGTTCTCTTAGTATATAATAATTTTACAAATGCATCAAATAATGTCAGTTAATGAATATGGTAACTCATGTATCTTCATATTTATCAATTGACGTAACAACACATCTCTGAATGCATGTGTAAAATAATTGTATTGATGTGTATATTGATTAAATTCTTACTTGAATTGAATTGTTGGAGCTCCAGGTTGATTTTTAAATGATATGGGGACATTTACGTTTTGGCCAACAACCTTTTTGATCTATGAATGTGGGAATTGTTGTCGCTATAATCCTTAAATGTATTAAAATTACAAATACATCCCTTAGTGTTCTTTTGTAGTAGTTTTATGGACTAAATTGACCAATCGAAAAACACATTTTAGGATTAGATTGACTACCTAAAAACATATATGATAATCAAAATGGCTAATAAAATATACCCTTGTAGATACGTAACGCGTTACCAACTTTCATACATTCCGTATTCCGTAATCAATGTGACAACTTCTAAAAACTAAAATGGTGGTCCGCCCTCTACATTTTCATGTCATTCAACTTGCTAATATTTTTTTCATGCGAATGATACCTTTGTTGCACTATTAATCTCAAGCAGTGACTCCAGTCAAATGTGTCTATAGGCACTTACAAGAAGCTTGCTGTTTTCACTACCAAAACTTCCTAGTAACACATGGAAATGATCAAAAAAACTCAGCGATAGTTAACTACCGCCGGTTTTTTAGTTATAAACCAGCGGTAGTTAACTATCGCTAGGATGTTTTTGGTCATTTTCATGTGTTATTAGCAAATTTTGGATGTTAGAAAAGCAATTTTCTACTTACAATACCTATATATGGGCTGAAAAAAATGCCAAAACTTGACAAATAAGTGGCGAGTATGAAATTGAGTTACGTTAGCTTGCTCATTTTAAAACACGATAATAATAGAACATTTTTTTAGGGGGCAATAATAGTAGAACTTATTCGTTGTTAAAAAAAACGTTTTCTTTATTACAATAACAACAGCACTTTTACGGTTCTTTTTCTTTTATAAATAAATCCAATCTTAAAAGAAGTTAAAATAAGAGTAAAACATCATTTGGTTGGCTCCATTGATACACAGGGGGTGTCATCCATATCAGGGATTTTTTTTAAGGGAACTAGTTACAAACCCTTGCTTCGCACGAGTTGAATAACATTTTGAAAAAAATTTGCTCCAAAGGAAAAATGAGCAAATCAAAGGAGATAGTTGCATTTTTCTGAGATTATTGTTGATTATAAATGTTGTTACGTGCACCTTTCTAAAATATTTATCAAAGCATCAAAAGAGCATATATTTTGTTCATGAGACAAACAAAACAACATAATAATAATTAAGATGAAACTAATCGGAACCAATAATGTGCAAATTACGATTACATATTAGCCAAAATTATAAAAGTGAGCGTTGTTGTCATTGAGTTTACAAAAAGGGATTAACACCAATATTCGCATCAGACAAAATGAACCAACGAAATAGCATCCCCAAGTCAAGGTAGTTTAGGATTAGAATTGAGGTGATTCGTCAAAGTGGCGGATAATGAACACCGAATATCTATTTGGAAACAACTTGAACATGCATGTTTTTAGGTGGCTTTTCCAGATCAAATATTAGTTTACCACCTACCTCTAACACACGTTCTCGGCAAAAGTTAACGATTGGCCACCCAAGTACTCTTCGTAAGCTCTCTCCGCGGTAATCAAGCGACACTTATATATCGAAGAATTTTTCATCTCAGATGCAATGATTTTGCACAACTATATTTTGTTGTATCAAACTCTAGCTGACAGGTTTGTGTTTATGTTAAATCTCCAACATTCCTGTTTCAGGTTAACCAAAAACCGCGCAAAAACAAACAATCAAACATCGAATATACAAATTGCAAAATTTAATGTATCTGATACCTTGGCTTACATATTTCACATATTATACTCTGGCCTAAACATCTTTTTTATTAAACTTAAGCAATTATTTCATCCCCTGAAAACATTGTCATTTACCAAGAACTGATGCACCCTATGTACGGAAGTACAACATAAATCAACCTCAAAAAACCATTGTGAACTCTATATTACTGAGGCTACTCCAAATCTACTGTTAAGTTTATTCTTCAATCAAACATATGATCAAAAATGCACACTAATGACAAAAAATAACACACATCAAGAAATGAAATCCACCAAATCATAAGACGTAATAGAATCCACACAAGGGAGACATATTGATGTAGGAGGGCTTCCTTAGTAATTTTATAGTATTTTATTTTAGCCAAATCTTAGTAATTTTCTAGAACTTTCTATTATTATTTTGTTTTGTTTTATTTTGGCCCACGGGTTTGTTATT
>Ga0228710_1009286_pt1 | contig 13720 bp, 4 predicted proteins | sample MedpolnodulmetaG_FD_177995 | JGI IMG/M metagenome (GOLD analysis project Ga0228710, IMG submission 177995) | Root nodule microbial communities from Medicago polymorpha collected in Santa Monica, California, United States - pink nodules | ecosystem: Host-associated > Plants > Roots > Nodule...
TAAGCAAATTTTAATTTTACAAGGACTAAAAGTATGTGTTGGTCCCTGTTAAATTAAAATTTGTTTAATTATACTTAAACTTTTATATTTTTAAATGATATTTTTAACAGACATGTTAAGACCATTATAATAATCTCTTTTATAAAAAATTAGAATTTTTTAACATGTAATGAATTAAATATAATTTTTTTTAAACGCCAAAAATTCAAGATAAAAGTAATGAAAATTTGGACCTAAAAATAAAATTTTGAGCTAACTTATTGCGGCGGAACGTTTTATAATGTTTTAAACAAGTATGTAAAAAATCATTAAAAAATTTAAAATTTTAAGCATAATTAAACAAATTTTAATTTAACAAGGACTAAAAACACTAACGGAAAATTTTGTAGGGACTAAAAAGTGTGATTTATTTTTATAGGGACTAAAAACAAAACTGCAGATATTTATAGGAACCAAAAACTTAATTAACCCTTTTGTTTTTAGTCCTAAAATTGTATCCTTTTTTCTGGTTTTGTTTTATTTTTTTTAAGGGTGGTTTTGTTTTTATTTGTTACTATAATATTTGTTCATTTTGATATTACTCCATATAAAATGTGGACCATGTTAAGAGGAATGAAATCAAATGTTATTCACATATAATAATGCCAAATGTGATTCATAATTTAGTCCTTCTGGTTTTCTTGTGTCACGTTCTTTATCATGTTTGTATCTTGTTAGTTTTTCTGGGTTTTCTTATTTTCACGTCGATGGAGGATCTCGAGTACTACTTGTACTCTTTGTATTCTTCTAACTTTAATTTATAATATATTTTACGTATTAAAAATAAAATTGTTAGGAGTTGATGAAATTCGTTAACTGACATTACTTGATAGGATAAGCCTTGATTGTTGTTGTCGTGGAGAAAGACCTATTTTATATTAGCATTCAACATCTCTACTTGTATTATATAGATTAATACTACAGGCATGGCATAATATTATGGTTTGAAACCCCGTGGTAAAAATGATTGGAGTTTTTTTTTTTAGGAATAAAAATGATTGGAGTTAACATTTTATTTACATAAGGGACATTGAAAAAAAAAACATACATTATGAAAGCAAAGAGACCATGGTTTCAAATTGCGATCTGCATCACAATTGTGGCCGCAATATTGTTGTTGCGGCCGCCTTCTCAACCACATAGCAACAAAAAATCAATCTATCTCTATCCTGCTCATCAAAATCTTCTAAAAAAACTAAAATTTCAGACCTTCATAAAGCCCTTTACAAATATTTCTCTCTACTATTGGATTTTGAATACTTGATCACAATAACATGATCATCTTGACATGGCATCCTAGTTGATTATCAAAGAATAATAATAACAACATATCATTGTCAAAATGAAATACTGATAACAATAGCATATGAAATGCTTACTTTATTTAGGAATTGTTTTGATGATTAACACAAAAGAAGTTATTCTTGTAACACACTAGCTAGGGTTTTTGCATATAAATAGTAACCTCTTAGGGCTAAGATAAGACTTATGTCTAATCAAATGCCACAGTCATACAAATGTATATTCCTTTTCTTTTTCCGGTGCTCAAATCAAATCCCGTGTTCCGAAAATATAGTTCCATGCCAGCGACATTTTATTCCCTTAATTATCGGAACACACAGTTCGAGACTTTATTTGGGCTGTCCAAATTATACTTTATTTTTTATAAATAAAATACTCGAATGTTACTTGAAAAATTGAGCGTATGAGAATTGAATTTTTAACCACATTGACTTTGACTTTTAAACAAAAATTTTTGTTTATATTTTATTTTCAAGTAAAGTATTATAGTAATTTCGTAATATATCATTGCTAAATTTTTGAGGTATATACCTTTCATCAAGATTTGGATCATGTCCCATAAAACTTCTCTCCATCTTTCTCCCGCATTATTTTTCTGTCAATCTCTCTCTTGTTTATTTCCTCTTTCTTAATGTCTTCCTCATTTTTTTCTCATCTTAATTCACTCATCATTAATTCATTCACAAATTTTTGTTCAAGAGAGATCACAATAATGTATGAAGGAGGATGCAAACCCCTTGAATCCTCTACGAACTGTACTGATTGATCTTCAAATTGAGTTGGATCACAATGAGCGTAAAATTGTCAAGAGTTTTAATGCTAGTACACCCTCGTGCGGTAAAATTCTCAAGAGTTTTAATAAGACACCCTCGTAGCTAGATTCCAACAAAAGATAATTTAGTTAAAGTTAAAATAGATTCTAACCATCTTATTCAAACACCCTCGATTATCATTACTTCTTAATTAAATTGTTTTTTTAAAGACTTAATTACAATACAAGAATTGTGTTTTACTTGCGGAATTAAACCCTCAGTAATGGAGAAAATCCCTTAGTAATACACATTATTGACGGATTGGTTTCCCTCAGTAATATTGGCGTCAGTAATGTTACTGGCGGAATTTTCCCTCAATAATGTTGAGATGGTTTTGGCAAAGTATTATTGAGGGATTATTCCCTCAGTAATTACCGGCGGAACAATCCGTCAGTAATTACTGACAGAATAATCCCTCAGTAATGCTTTGTCAAAACCACCTTGACATTACTGAGGGAAACTTTCGCCAGTAATGATTATGCAGATTTGCATTATTGACGGAAATTTCCGCCAGTAATGTACTTTACACTTTTTTTAATTCCACTCCCGCTTTTTATTCTAATTAAAGAAATAAATTAAATAACACAAATAAATTAAGGAAATAAAATTTAAAAAGACACAAATTAATTAAACGACATATCATCATAATTTCATATAATTTATATAGAGTTTTCGTACAAAATCATAAATATTTCAATAATATTCCTACAATCCAAAAAACTAACAAAATAAACTATTTTTGTGTAAATCAACAAATTTATTAGATACCAAGCCTTCACAAGACGTGCAAAAGCCAGCATCGAGAACAATACAAAAGCGCCGCCCATACGCGTAACGTGCAAGACCAAACAGAAAGGTAAGAACACAGCCAACAGGAGATCCAGTAGAAACTCCACACAGCTAACACAATTACCTCTTAAAACAGTCATCTAGGAACCAACTATTCATGTAACCATGGTTGCTGCACAAGGTAAATCTTACATTAGTAAACCATAGTTGTTGCACAGGGTCAATCTTACCAAATAAGAGTGTCACATTATGAAGAAATAAAAGACTAGCAAACATCTGACACTATCAAGCATGAAATCTAATAGAAATGAGAGAAAATTGAGAGAATTGAGTGTCATTACGTAACTCTTAAGATTATTTTCCAGTATTTAATATAGCGAGTCTGTAGGTGCCTGTTAGAGCTTGTTGAATGATTTTTAAGTCCTTGTTAACAGTCGAACAACGATGCTTCTTGAATAATCAGATTTCAATGACGAATATATGAGCTTATCCTACACTCTTATTGGACTTAACATACACTAACGAACTGTTGTGTTTTCTTGAATTTCACTAAATTAGGAAGTCAACTTACACACAATGCACACCTCTCTACAATGATATAAAATACAGGTCCTTGATACATTGAAAAATATTTGCACATACATGCATTGGCTACACATTCTAATGAAGAAAAGATGGAGCCACCTGAGCATTTATATAGCAGTGAACATGTTTGGATCATATGTTCCAAACCAATTTTGATTGTGTCAGTTTAAATCAAGTAATTGCCTAATCGCATAACTTCCTTGTGTATTTAAAATACATGTAGAAAATTTAATTAAGACTCTAGGATAAAAAAAAATGGTTTGTAATTTCTAATGTAATTTCAGATATGAACACACATAGAACACAATCCATAGATATTCTAAATATTAAAAGGTGGGAAGAAAAACACATACAAAAATAAGGGAATATGACAGTTATGAATTAATTAATCAATCCTATATGTAATGATATTGACAACGAGTTTATGAAATCAGCATCTGATTTTGTTGAAGTTCAAAAGTATAAATTTCTGACAAAATTATCACAATTCTATCAAATTCACCGTGAATCAAAACACAGAAAATAGCTTGGTTAATCCAAACATGCACATAGTAAGTATTTTACCTGAAGAGGAAGAAAATATGTCGGGAACTAAAAAGATAATTCTGAGCACATATTGAATCATCGCACTCCAATTTAGCTTGTTCTTCAGCACTATTAACAAAATCACCACAATCATCCAAACACAGAATCCCTCTTACATGATGTTGGCTTCAATTTTGCTAAAACAAATATTCATACATGATGTTGGATACGATGTTCCAACATCCTGGCACGGTTCAGTGTGCCCTGTTTGTGTGACTTGGTTTTTGTGAGCTTTATCTTTTTAAGGAAACCACGCCTTATTTCTTGTTGGCCAAGACGTGTGCTTTTTGTCCAGAATCAACTAGGTGATTTGTTCCTAAAGTATATACAATATTTTAGGAATCTTTGGTGGTGTTTTGGTAGTTCCTAAAAATGTTCCTACTTTTTAGGAGTTGTTATTTTTGTTACTTGTAAAGTGGATCTGCTCAAGGATCTACCGTGTTTGTTACTGAAGCCCAACAAGACTATAGCCTGTGCTGCTTCGGTATATATACAAGACTACAAGATCTAATTCATTCACTCATTCAAGCCGTTATTTTGAAGAATAGATCTTTTAGGGTTTTGAGTCTTTTATTTGTGAGTCTTTCGTGTATCATCTTGATGCATGCTTAGGACTGTGTTTGAGTTGTAATATGTTCACTACTCTGAAGCTGTGAAGCAAATAGTTAGGTAGTTTGTGTACTACACCAAAACTGTGAAGCACGGTTGTAGGTAGTTTGTTTGAAGGTAACTTCATCTTTGATTGTGTATGTAAACTGAGAATCACAGAGGCTGTGATTGTTTGTAGGGAGTGAGATGGAATCTCAGATCTAGGAGTTCCTAGGTTGAAGTCAATACATGTAGGTCCTAGGTCTTAAGTGTAAACGAGGAGTTTGCTGAGAGCTTTAGAATAAGGACTACACTAGTGGATTTCCTTCCTGGCTTGGTAGCCCCCAGATGTAGGTGAGTTGTGCCGAACTGGGTCAACAAACTTCTTGTGCCTTTTACTTTCTTGTCTTTTATTTTGCTATTTTGTTTATGTTTACTGCTAGCACGATGTTCTAAACATCTCATTCAACATCTGTTATTTGTGTTTGGTGTTGGAACATCGCATAGAACATTATGTTTCTAGTGTGCCAGAATTTCACACGTGGTTTTGAAGAATTCAGCATAAAACAAATTATAAAACAAGCACAAAGCTTGACGTTTCACTCTTGACAAAGATGACGAAAACAATCAATTCTAAAACAATTTCCAATCCCAAATTATAAAACCCTAACAAAATTCTAAAACCCTAAAAAAATCCCAATTCTAAACCCTAAAACAAGCAATTGGAGAGTGAATGAGAAATTAGAGAGTCAGTTGGCTTACCTTGGCTTAAGGTGAGTGAGAACTGAGAGAAAGATGCTGGGTTTGAAGAAGATAGTTGAAGATTCAGTGAACTGGGAGAGAGATTCAACGGCGATTTGTTTGCGATGAGGAGAAGTGTTAATCGCTTATGAGGAAGAGAAGAGAAAACGTGTTATGCTTCACACTACTTACAGAGTTACCGACAGATATTGTGAATTACTGACGGAATATTTAATTTGTCATAACATTACTGACAGATTTATATTCGTCAATAATGCAATGACATGTGCTTTTTCATTACTGACGCAAAATTTCCGTCAATAAATATTGGCAGGTTCATTAATGACATTACTGACGGATTTATCCCTCAGTAATGTAACTCACAAAATTATCGAGGGTTTTTTCCGTCAGTAACGTTATTGAGGGTTTTTTTTTGTGTTACTGAAGGGTTATTCTGTTAGTAATTACTGAGGGTTTAAATCCCTCAGTAATGCAATTTTGGATTGGTCAGTAAATTGATGAATTCTTGTAGTGTTAATTAATTTATTTATTTATTTTTGAACGGAAGAGTTAATTAATATATCATTGCTTTATTAGAGTACTCTTTGTATTTTCAATAAGAAATTTTACCTATAAAAAGAAATTATCGTTATTACTCTTCCCTCCCTTACAATTATAAAACATTTTTTTTATATTTTATTGTCCTTTTTTACATAATTTTTTTAATAAAAATCACATGCCTTATTTGTTCTTTACAAAAATGTATATTTATATTAAAAAAATGAACGGAAAATAGTCATTATATTCTTAATAATGGAGAAAAAGTACCTAGTAGTTTCGGACCTAAAGACAACATGTACAAGAGGTATTATATCCACACAAAGAAATAGCCCCAAGGATAAAAATAAAACCTATCTTCTTTTTTTTGTTGAAAGAAAAACCTATCTAATCATACAATCTAAAGGATTTACATACATACCACTCGTAAAGTAAACAAGTAAAGTAAATAAGGTAGTTTATCTTAATTTATTTTTGCCAATAATCATCGCCAAAAGATGGGGTTGATTGATTCCACAACCTCATCCATCTTCAGTTTCTTAGCAAATAAGGTTAAATCACTTTTATTTATAAACATTCTAAAACTCTCATTTAATACAATTTTTAAGTTCCTCGAAATTAGAAAGATTTTGTACTACAAAGAAAAATGAACCCCCAAAACGATCTTATTTCAATGTTCTATATTTCTTCTATTTGCTCATTCGTTTTTTCAAAACCCTCATCTCCCTTCTCCTCCAAACTCGCAAACAAAGTCTTAGGTCTCCTTCGTCCTAAAATACACCATGCTTGAATAAATTCCCCGTTTTGGCAATTAATTAAAAAGCAATTACAAACAAAAGGATATTTTTAATAAATTGTAAGCGATATTGTTGTTTGAGGTATGTATGGGACTCTGATTAATTAGTTGTTATTTGCTTAGTTTATTAGTCATATGCTTAACCGATTTGCTATTTTCTGAGAGATAGTGCTTATCGAGAAATTCAAGACATGATCTGATCAACTATTTTTGTATTAATAGAATTAAAATTGAAATTGGTAAAAAAAATAAAATTGAAGATTAGAATTACTTACAACTATCTAGAAATGCAATTACAATTGTATTGTGATTAGGGATGGGAATAGGCTAGGCTGTTTTAGACTTTGCAAGACTTAAGTCTGGCCTGTCAAAATTTTTTAAGGCCTAAGTCTGACCTTCTGAAAGTCTGTTACGGCCTACTAGATCTAAGTTTAAATAGACTTGCAAACTAATAGATCAATCAGATTAAACTATCTTTTGATAATCAACATGAGTTTTTATAGAATTTGACTATAAAATGTATCATATTTCAATTTTAGTTTATGATAATACATTTATATATGCGAAAAATTAATGTATATTAATAAGCTTAAATTATTGAAAAAGTCAACAAATATATATTTTAATTCAAAGTACAAAATATAATATAATAATAAATAATATTATTCATATTTACTTAAATAGGCCGGCCTACTAGGCTTAAGAGGCTTTTTGAATAGCCTGCGGCCTAACCTTTTAAGCTAAATAGGCTTCTAAAAAAGCCTAGGCGTTCTCTATTTAAGAGAAAAGTCTGGTCTGGTCGGGTCTGTCGTAGGCTAGGTCGTAGGCCCCTGTTTGACTCCATTGATAATGTGAAGATCAATGATCAATATCTTCATATTATTACGTTAAGTTATTTTAGAGCAATGTTACTTGAACAACCATTTCTTGTGACAACTTGTTGGACTACCAAATTTTACAAAGAAGTTTAGGTAGTGACACAAAAATCAAAGCAATTGAGAGAGAAAGTAGAATGATCATGTGAGTATGAGAGATAAAGTTGTCAAAAAATGGTTGTTGAAATATTATTTCTCTTATTTTATTAAAGGAAAGAATCTTGATTATGTGTTTTTTTTTTTTTTTTGACAAATTGATTATGTGATCTTATCATCCGTCGATAAAAAGATTGTATCAACTTTTTTTTGTTGATTTTTTCACGTCAATTTATAGATTATGATTTCATAATTAACATGCACGTTTTGAGGGACTCTTTACAAAGGACTCAATTATATACAGGCTCCTTAAGAGACTTAAATATCTTCGAAGTGTACTGTGTACCACATCATTGGTGAATTAATTAACATCAATGTTTTGAAACCATTTTTTTTTTTCATTCGAAATAATTTTATTCAAGACAGCGTTGCAATAAAATAAAAATTAAGAAGGCAAAATGGAATAATATAACCAAAATTTAGTCTCTCAAACATAAGAAATGTCAAAAAAAAAACTAAGTAAAATAAAATAAAATAAAATATTTGTTACATCATGTTACCAAAAATAACAGTGTTGCAATAAATCAAACATGTTTGATTTCACTTTTAGATGGCCAGAATGGTTTCTACAAATGAATACAAAGTAATTGATTTTGATATGTTTGCTTCGAGTATAATTGATTTTGCCTATAAAATTGATCCAACTGGAAGCTAAAAATTGAAGCTTTTGATTATAAAATTGATTTTAACGGGTTTTGATTTATATTTTTCTCTCTTTCCCTTCTCTCTCATGGAAGCCGTCACTAAAACCCTAGTTTCTTCTCCTTCATCCACCAAAAAGGGGTGATTTAGGATCAATTTTTGACCCAAAATCACTCATCTAACTCGTTTTTTCTATTTCCCTTTTATTGAAATAAGTGATTTTCACATCTATTTCATTTTTTCTTTCGTGATTTCGTCGTCTTAGTGCGATGTTGTTTTGTTTGTCGTCTTTGTGCGACGTTGTTTATCTTTCTTATTTCGTTCAGGTATTTATTCGGTTCAAATTGTCAGATCAGCTTCGATGCAGATCAAATCAATGACTTTGGAGTCGTCAACGTTGCAGATCCGGAGACATAGGTATTCCGAAGACTTAAATATAGTCATATGTGTAGGCTTTAGTACTTTGTCGTTTTATGCTATTAACATGGATGTTGTGAGTTTGTTCACAGATTTATCCTTTTTGTTTTTAGCGAATTTTTACTGTATCGATGTACTCTATCAATTTGAATGAATGAATATCATTTATTTTTGTCAAAAAAAAATATTATTTTAACATTAAAATTATTGTTCAACTCACTTTCCATCGATATATTCATGCATAATTCATTTAACTTTCCTCTTACTTTAATTTTATAAAATCAACTAACTTGAAATCAATTTTGTAATTTTTACTACATTAACTTGGAATCAGACATACACTTCGAATTCAATTGTTTGTTGGCATATATGTCCTGCCAAATTTGTGAACATGAAATTGACTTTCATCATGCCAAAATAAATGTACTGGCAAATATTTATATCGGACAGTTAATTATGCGGCAATGACAGGAAATGTTATTATTCACTAGGTCCTAAGATTGCGCAAGTTTCAAATCAACATGAGCTGTAAAAAAACCAACATGATTTACTCACTATTCACTTCAATTTTGTTTTTTAAATTTTAACTATTCACTTAACAAAAAGAAAAAAGAAACAAACGTAGTTTTAGTAATTCACTTGACTTGAATAGTTAAAAAGTTTCCAGATTCTTAATTTCTACAAGAGAACTCAGAGAAACTAGGGCTTGATATGATGGTCACACACAACTAGGGCTAGGTAGGGTTTGTGCAAAGAATAGAAAGGAATATAGGTGATGGCCCGTAGTATGCCAACCAAGCTGTTTTCTCTTCTGCTTGTTACCTGCTCAGCAACACAACACACACAGTGGTCCTAAAATAAACAAGCCAGTCACAGGACACTTTACTGCACCTATAGCTGTAGAAACTGCATGTGAGTTGTGCAAATGAGAGAGACATAATTAGTTTCTTCTGCATAAACAATTATTAGTACCTATATTTACAGCTTTTAATATGCATAACTCGCCGATATATAATTTTATTTCACAATTAAAATGTAAAGAGATAAGAAGAGAGAGATCTAGATAAAGAGGTAAGTGCTGGAATCACTTTTAAGGTAGCATTAGTGGCCTTTTATGCTGGATTTCAGTGTAGAATTACAAATTGGGAGACATTTTCTTTTGTGGAAATCTTTGGTTCTTCTTTTAGAAAAAGACTTTGTTTCACTTTATCCTTAATTTGAGTTATGTGCTAACAATATTTCCACGACTTTCAAAGTATGGATTGTATTGAAACAAACTCTCATAATTAGCCTTTATTATTTTAGATTATTATATACTCACTCCGTTCATTTTTAATTGTCACTTTTGCAAAAAAAAATTGTTTCTAATTAATTGTTACTTTCAAAGTTCAATGCAACATTAAATGTTGTTTTGTCTTTATTACCCTTGATTATTTATTGTAGAGAATGAAGTCTATGAAATGAGAAATTAAATTATGAAGGTTATTATAGGAAAAAGATAAATTGTTGTATCAAAAGTAGTAAAATGTATTTGTTGTCTTGGTTTGTGTAAAAAACTCAAAAGTGACAATTAAAAAGGAACAAAGGGAGTAATGAAAAAAAGCAATATGCAATCAAGCAATTAAGCTTAATTTTTTTTTTTTTTGAATATAACAAGAGGACCTAAGCCCAAAAAATTACCGCTTAACAATACGCGGAGTACAAACACCAGTTAAATTAGCTAAAAACAACATACTAATATGAGCAGGACAATGCTCATATAACATCAAAGTGAAACATCTATCACAAGTTGTATTTGCAAGTGTGTCAGCACAAGAATTAGCTTCTCTGTACGAATGACAAATTCAGACCTCTAAATTCATATCCAATAACCGTCAATATGTTGCAATAAACTCCAACTTGTTGTCGTTCCTATTTTCAAGGAAGAGAGAGTAGTGGCCACTACCCAAGAATCAACATGAACCTCCACTCTATTAAAACCATGAGCTCTAGCCAACTTCAAACGCACCTCAAAGCTCAGCCACATACGAATCACAACTCCCTAAACCTTTTAAGAAACCATAAATCCACTCCCCATTTTCACCCTGCAACATTCCTCCACAACCAGCTATATATCCCCCTTTCAAGATATATTCTCCACAACTCTCCTACTACAAGTGATCATAAGATGATTATATTGATTGTCCATGTAACAATTAACCCTCCTTGTAACCTCCTTCCAAGAGTTGAGAGGCATCGTAGCTTCACTATCGTGACTCAACTTGTTTCTCCAAGACCACAAAGCTTAAGTTAGTGGTTAACGTGTTTCACTAATTATGAATTATTATTTCAGTCATAAAAATATTTGCTACCGAAAATTAAGCACCAAATTGGTTGTGTAACAAAGAGTTTGTCTTACATATATGACCTTCAAAAAAGGTCTAAAGGTAGAATTTTACCACATTCAAACAACTTTTGAGAAGTTTACATTGGAAGCCCACATTAACAAAAACAAAAAAAAAATCTTTTTAAACATTTAGTGTAATTTGACCCAAAATTCATACATTTTGAGATGTTTTAAAATTTAAATACGTCCTTCTTTTTTTTTAAATAAGTAAAACGAACCATTGCAGACATGCTTAGAGTTTTTCATACATCTTGAGATTAAATACTTAAAAAATCTCAACAATCTCTAAATTTGTTCGTAGAGAGAGTGCTACATATGTGCCATTTAAGTTGTAGATATGAATTTCCCTCGGAAAAAAAAAAGTTGTAGATATAAATTATATCTTATCTTTTGTAAATTATTTATTTTCTATTTTAACTTTAAAGTTAAAGGGGGAAATTAAAAGACTATAAACCTTAACCGATAATTTTGATATTGTTAGGTTAAACACATCTTGTGATGTTTGCCACTTCGTTTACGAGAACAACAGTTTAATTTTCATACACGGTTAAACATCACAATCAAATATTTATAGTAAGACGGTTATTATTGATCGTCCAATCTAAATACTATGAAGATCAAACTGCAAAATTATAAAATTTATTAAAACCGCAAAACTTTGAAAATAATTAGGACCAATTTGTACTTATGAAAATTTAACAACCTTTAATAAATTTAAATTTTATTTGGTGCATTGAGTCAACTCACTCGGTATTGTCAAATATTGTTTGTTTGGTTGCATGTTTAACTTTGTGATGGGCCTTGTAAGTTATGTCTTTATGGTTGTGATGTGGTCGCTGTTTTAACCTTCTATTTTTATTTTATTTTTTGAGATTAACCTTCTATTTATTCTTTATCTTAAAAAGTAATCTTCAGTAATTATCTTCTGAATCCTTTAAACATACAAAAATACCGTTCAGAAGTTATCTTTCGAATGGTTATCGAGATACAAAGAAAATAGGGAGAAAAAAACAGTCATCTATGACTTTGTGGATGCATCTCTAAATATTTGTGGGTCATACTTTTGTGTTAGCTCCTACTTTTTACCTATTTGCTTGAAAAGCTCACATATTTTTAAAATGGTGATTTAGAATACATAAACCGTCTGAAAGTGCACTTCTAAATATGTATCAACTATCCATATGTATTAAAAAGAAATTTAGTTGGAAAAGTAGTAACATAAAAATACTACTATCATATAAAGTAGCAAAAAGACAGACAAAATTGTATATATGTTTTATTGAATGATGTTGGTTTTGATTTAATTTCACAATATCTATATTCTATGAACTTTTTTTTTAATTATGGTTTCAATATGTTTTTAATTTATATTAAATCAGAAAGTAAATTTTATTTTCAAGGGTAAATTTCTACAAAAAGAACAAAATTTATAATTAATTTGTATTTCTTTTACATGATGATATTAATGATATTTTGATTGAAATAATAACTCTTTTTGAGGAAGAAATAAATAGAACTCTAATTCAAAGAGCTTTTTTTTTTTCCGCCAAACTACTAAAACAAAGAAGAAGAAAAAATACGATTTTACCATAATTATGTCAAGAAACGAGTAAATAGTCAAATACCCCCCCGAAATTGCAGGTTTCGTCAATTACCCCCCCGAAATTCACAAAACGTCAATTACCCCCCCTAAATTGCATAACAATGATCAATTTCGTCCATCCGTCCATTTCTGCCGTTTGAATGGTGACGTGGCCGTTAACTGGCCAAATGGCACATCCACGTGAGACACTTGTTAAGATACGTCATAGGGGGGTTTTTGCCTAGTTTTGAATTTTTTTTTTTAAGTTTTTTTTTGTATCTGCAACGGTAACTTCTTCTTTGCTATGTACATAACCATAGCTTCATCTTCTTCCTCATTCTTCTCCATCTCAATTCAGTTTCTTCCTTCTAAATCGTTTGAAAATGATGGGTGGTGGATTTGGATATGCAAATCAAAGGAAAATGAAAGAAACAAAAAGTTCTCATTCCATGGGTGAAAGCATGAACATTATTACCCTCAAATGTCATTGTGAACAAGTATCTGTGGTCAGAGTTGCTGGAACTAAATATAATTTTGGTAGAGAATTTTTCTCATGCCCATTTCCAAAGGTAATTGAACCCTAATTTTAGTTTTTCCCAAATTCGTTTACCCTTTTCTGTAATTTTAGGGATTTACCCCATTAGTATACCCAAATTTGAGGTTTATTAAGTTCTTGGGTAATTTTGATATGTTGGGTAACTTTGATTTTGATTTTCAGGATCATAAGTACAATTGTAATTTTTTTGTATGGGTTGATGAGGCTGAGGCTTTGGGGCTGCTTAATGGGACACTTGATCAAGATGTCTGGAAGGCTGGACTGTTGAGGAAGAAGGATAATTTGAAGAAAAGAAATGCATGTAATGATTG
>Ga0228710_1009290_pt1 | contig 13712 bp, 10 predicted proteins | sample MedpolnodulmetaG_FD_177995 | JGI IMG/M metagenome (GOLD analysis project Ga0228710, IMG submission 177995) | Root nodule microbial communities from Medicago polymorpha collected in Santa Monica, California, United States - pink nodules | ecosystem: Host-associated > Plants > Roots > Nodule...
TGTGAGAGGGCAAGGGAAAGCTTAAAGAATTCAAAGTTCATCCAATCTAAGGTAAGGGTGGGACTAACCTTCTTTAATATGAGTTCTATAATTCTGAAAAAGGGGCTCACTTTGATGTTGTTGATAATTGTGATGTTAAAGAAGTTAGGGTTTTGAATTGCAATTTGATTCTTGAAAGTGTAAGTAATCCAACGAATTAATGTGAAAGTTGATGTTTAGGTTGTAGAGTAACCCTAGGTAATGTTTCCTATCAAATTGGGATCGAATGGGGTCAAAAATTGGGATGAAGATCCTCTCCATTTTAAGTTCTCTCAATTTCTTCCATTACCAAAGTTTTGATGTATAAATGTGCGATTAATGTCTTCAATTATTGAAATATGTGCATTTATATTATATATTTACTTCAAAACTATAGTAATTGACATTTCCATTTTCTTTAGGAAATGGAGAGGATCTTCACCCCAAAAATTGGGTTTTTGGGCAAAAAGTGATCAAACCCGTAGCTGTGTTAGTGCTGAATTTTGGAAACTTCAAAAATTCATAACTTGAGTTCCAGAAGTCTGATTCGTACGCCGTTCGAAGCGTTGGAAAGATAAGGAGATGAGCTACCTTATAATAATAGTCTCTGGCCCAGGATGTGAGTTATATTGTTGTGGAATAACTTAAAATGGAACTGCTGTGTTAAAAATTCTGATTTTTGGTGAAGTGAAAGTTTGGATTTTAGCGCAATTTCGAAACTGAAAATGTTCCAGATTTTGAAATGGATTTCAGAACGTGATTCCTGTATTTAATGCTGAATTTAGGTGTATTTTAATAATTATTTTGTTATGTCCTTGAGTTGTCTTTGAAGCGTTTTCGATTAAGGTATGCATGCTTGAGTTTCGTAATTATAAGTGTGTGAATGAAATTATTGTTTATTTGCGAAGAATAATGTTGATTAATTGTGAAATTGTGATGCGAAGTTGATGTTGCTGTTGTTGCATTTTAATTATGTCATTGCATAATCATTTCATTTTAATTACGATGGCCTGGATTGGCACCACGATGGCCTGTATTGGTGATTTATTAAGCGACGGGGGATGTAGCTTGTCAAAGCCGAATCACGGCATTAGCAAAGGGAGCTGTAGTTCTGTTGGTACCACATGCATAATTGCATTGCATTGCATTTGTTGAGTCGTGTCGTTGCACTGCTGAGCGAAGTTAATTGATGATTTGTAGTTGGACTTATGTGAAGCATTGTTAATGATGAATTGCTGCTTGTGTTGTTAAATTCTTTTACAAGAATTATTGCTTATTAATATCGAATGTGAAATCTCACCCCTTCTGTTTGAATGTTACCTCTACGTGGGTAACATGCAGATATTCAGGAGTAACAGCTGATGTGAGTTGAATTCTCGTGTCGTCATAGGAGTCATGCTCTGATACGTAACAGGATGGGGATTCTTATGTGTTTTATTTTCCATTGTTACGTATCTTCTTATAATTTGATGTTTGACCATTTTTAGGTGGATTTTATTTATGTTGTTGATGTTGAGGCCTTAGTGCCAAGTAATTCTTAAAGATTAAATATTTCCGCTGCGACATTATTTTGAATTATTGAAAGCAGTTGTTTAAATAAATAGTGAATTTAACTCTCTATTTGAGTTAAATGATATTTTGAAGAATAAAATGCGACATCCTGTTTGCAATGAACTCTGATTTATTTTATATTATTTATATGTTGGAAAAACGGGGTGTTACAGTGTGTTCTTGAGGTTATGTGATGAACACTGGATGATTTTGATTATTTTTGTTTGTTTGATCCGAAAAGGAAAGGAAAATTGAGAGAAGATTTTTTTTTTCGGTTTTATGAAGATGATGAAGAAAAAAAATTATGAAGATGATGAAGGATGAATGTAGATGAAGATTAGGGAAGCAGAAGAAGAAAGTAAATAAATTAGGTGTTGGTGATACACTATAAAATCTGATAGACCTTCGTAATCCAACGGTCTATTTTTTCAGGGGATTAAAATTATCAAAATTGGACCAAATTGAATAAAAGAAATTAGTTAATGGACGTGTTTGAGAAAGTTAAGACTTATGGGACCAAATTGAATAAAAGAAATAAGTTAAGGGATCAGCAGATCAATTAAGCCAAGAATTTGCTATATCTAGAATATTCAAGTAATAGTCCTGAATGCTTTCATCTTCCAACATTTTTCAGATTCTCAAACTTAGTACTAAGAAGTTGGATTTTAGTACTTTTTACCTTGGTAGTACCTTCATGTGTTGTTTTGAGAATCTCCTAAGCATCCTTAGCCACAGTGCATTGTTTGATCAGTCTGAACATGTTCTTGTCTACACCATTAAACAGTGCATTCAATGCTTTGGAATTTCCAAGAGCCAGTTCATCCTCAGCAGCAGTCCATTCTTCTTCTGGTTTCAAGACATCTGTGATGTTACCATCTGCATCAAGTGCCACAGGATGTTCCCAACCTTTCAGAACTCCCTTCCAGGTTTTGCTGTCAATAGATTTGAGAAAGGCACTCATGCGAGACTTCCAGTAGTCATAGTTTGAGTCATCCAACAGATGGGGTCTGTTTACAAATCCACCTTCCTTGTCCATAGTGCTAGAATGAAACTTCCCTAGAGCTCACCCTAAAACAGGCAGGGTGCCTGCTCTGATGCCAAGTGAAATTCTAACACACTTGTTTTAATATGTTCTGTCACAAGTTTCGACATTTGCAATGTTCTGGTTAATGTTTCAACATCACGTAATAAACAGAAATAAAAACAAGAAAAATAAACGACAAGAAAGTAAAGAACACAAAGAGTTTGTTGACCCAGTTCGGTGACAAACACACCTACTCTAGGGGCTACCAAGCCAGGAAGGAAATTCACTAATGTAGTCCTTATTCTAAAGCTCTCAGCAAACTCCTCGTTTACACTAAAGACCTAGGACCTACCTGTATTGATTTCAACCTAGGAACTCCTAGATCTGAGATTCCATCTCACTATCCTAATGGTCAGTCACAGCCCATGTGACCTATCAGACCTAAACACAAACTCAAGGATGAAGTTACCTTCAAACACAAACAACTAACATCTTGTTTCACAACTTCGGTGTAGTACACAAGAGTATCAAACTCACACACACAGTCCTAAACAAGTATCACAGGTGATAAAAGAAAGGCTCACAAAAGGTTCTAAACTTGCATCACAAACGATACAAGAGTAGAGCAAATGTAGACTTAAAACCCTAAAAATCTAAACTTTTTAGTATGACGGCTTGAATAATCAATTAGGTCTTGAAGTCTCCCTTATATACTGAAGTAGCTTGGGCTAAATATTCTTGTTGGGCTTCAGCACAAAGCAGATCGGTTCAGCTAATTTGCAAAACAAGAATCAGAAACAAATATGGAAAGTCCTAAAATGTCAGAACATTTATAGGATCGTTCCAACCAATAACAAATATTTCCTAAAATAAAAATACTACTTTAGAAATATTCCACAGTTGATTCCTGTAAAGATATGCGCGTTGCTTGGTCAATAAGATAAGGAAATATTGTTTCCTTAAACAATAATGGGCGCTCGTACAAATAGGCATGAACCCAGGCACACTGAACTGTGCTAGGATGTTGGAACATTGTATCCAACATCTTACAGAGAAGCCTAACCACATGTTGGAACATTGGTTCCAACTTACACACCAAGGATATTTGTTTTAGAAATAATGCAGCCAATACAAATACCTAACAAAGGAGAAGCAGAAAAGACATCAGATGATACACCAAGATCATTCCACTTTTGAATTGATTCCCGCATTTCTTCAATGGTAGTATCTTGAGAGTCTAGTCTTTTATTGAGATCATTGAACTTCACATCCTGAGCATCAAACCTTTTGCTGATTTCCTTAAATTGTAAATCCTAAGCATCAAACTTTTGAGACATGTACTTCTTAAAGTCCTTTATTCCCAACAAGACTTCACTAAGAGATTCACTTGAATAATTTTGATTGTCAACGAGAGAGTTATCATTCTCGGGATCATAGTCTAGATCCTCATCATCATCACTAGTTTGTTCACCCTCTTCCATTTCTACATCATTCTCAATGTTGTAATCCTCTTTTTCCATGTTGTGCTTCATTTTCTCAACTAGCTTCGGATCCGTTCCTTCAACCACAGCGGTAAAATCATAGTACCAAACACCATTATCATCATAGAACCAATTTCCTTTAGAATCCTTAACATAGTGCATCTTTTGAACCGCTTTAGCATCTAACCCACTAACCTCATTAGGTATAGTGAGTAAGGTATCAACACTAGTAACACGGTCGGATCTAAGAAGACAACTAATGAACGAAGGATAAGGGAGTTTCTTCCTACTATCATTCTTGTAGGAGATCATGTGGTTAGAGAAGAAAAGAGGCCAGATCACTTTGATCTTGTTTTTCAACAACCACATAATGCTGAGATCGTAGTCATCAATTCTGCCATAGTTGTGTTTTTTGCTCATAATGATTTTGACAACAACCCAATGTAACAACCTATCAGTACATTTTAGTTGTTGAGGGCTAAAGTTTGAAAAACTCAATTCTCCAAACCCGGTTTTCGACACACTTTTCACAAAGTCTATTTTGTTGTAGTTAGCGAAAGTGTCCTCAACTTCTATGTTAACACCATTACAATCTAGTTGAACAAGAGAATCCCATTTTTCCGGATTGAGTGAAACCCGAACATTTTTGAAAGCACATTCAAAACTAACACCATCTTGTCTTTCAGCATTGCAATAAAATGCCTTAATTTGGGATTCATCATACCCTTTCTTTAATCCAACAAATGATCCCAAATTTTGAAAGCTAAGAAACTCATGAAAATCAAAACCCATACATTCTATATCCCATAATGAGCAATAAAATTGAGGAGAAACATCTTTCTTAGACTGAAATTTTTCAATATACCTGTAATAATCTTCATCAAGTAGCAAAAATTGAACCAAAACCCCAACTTGTTGAGTGGAAGGAGGAGGGGCTCTACCTTTTCCTCTTTTTGAATTAGTAGCCCCTCTTGTTGTTGTATCTTTTCTTGGACCCATGGAGAAGGGTTAATAGTGGCTTTGTTGTATTTGAGGAAGATTGATGATGGTTTGTGAGAGGGCAAAAGGTTAGGTTAGCGCTTTTTGTGAGGTTTGGGAGTGTAGAGGATAGAGTGGAAGGAAAGAGAAGTGAAGGTTAATGGGTGTGTGATGAACCAGATGCTGTAGTAAAACGTTTTATACGAACATGATTCGATTCATCAATTTAATGAATTGATTCATTGTGAATCGATTCAATTTGATGAAAATAAGGAATGAATCGATTCAAAAGGAAAATTTTCATGAATGCACATATGTAATCAAATTAATAGAGATGTGATAGAAAGGTCAACAAAGAACAACCAAAACAAGAGCAAGTACACAATCGCAATTGACGTACAAGCAAGCATGCAAAACAATAGAATAGGAAAAAAAATAGCACGCAAGGATGAAAGATGAACATAACACTTAAATCACAATGGCTATTCAATCAATTTGAGAGAAAATTAAAACAAAACGAGAGAGGTAAAATAGATATTTTCAAGGAAAGATCAAAACGCATTTGAATCTTCCTAGAAAATTTTACCTACTATCAAAGTAAACTTACTCCCTTGCTAGAGGGCTTTAAAGAGAGTGATGATAGAGAGGTCACTCGTGATCAACCAACATGATAAGACAAATGGAGAGGTTAAGTATTTAAAGTCCTCGAATACGTCTTCATCACACTTTTGCTCATGATATCCTTGAGAATTAAGGAGCTTATTGTGGAGCATCATCCTTGACATGCTTCAATCATCATCGAACATAAACACACTAGAAAAAAACAAACCTTTCCCAATCTTTTGGGAGTAAGTGGAAGACAAGGAATACCAATGTTGATTTGTGAGATATAAGATGTACTTAATAATGTGAAAGTGACAAAGAGAGCACATCTTACTATTAGTGTCTTGGACAACCTAGAGGGACAAAGATCCTTCAAAGTTGCAAGACACAATTTACACAAATCAATTAGGATTCCTCTGGCTTCCAACACTAGTTGGAACCTTGGGATGGATTTCACAAAAAGTAACTTCAGGCACCCACATCATTATCCCTTTAGGAACTTTGACCCTCATAATGTGACAATGTGGTGTGGTGTAGCCACTTATACCACAATAATGACACCTAATTGTAGGAACATAATTTTTGCTATGAAACTTGTTTTTCCTCACATAAGAGTATTTAGTGTAAGGTCTTTTAAAAGGAATTCTTTCATCTTTTGAATTCATAGCAAAAGTCATGGTTCCCTTAGAGACACGTTCTAGCTTCTTATTTAGAGAATTTATTTCTTCATGAAGACTAGGGCAAATCTCACAACTAGCAAAGTCCATCCAATTATCATACTTGGGTGACTTTTTTTTAGGTGACTCAATTGTGGGACTTACAATCTTCTCATTAACAAGTAAAGCATGCTCAATTGTGGGACTTACAATCTTCCTCAATGGAATCTTGTAGGTCCTTATAAGTAGGTTTGAAATCGGAGTAAGAATCGGAATCGGAGTCCGAGAAGATTACCTCATTTTTAGCTTTCTTTGTTTGACCCGTGAAGCATAGTTCATCATCATCTTTGTTTTCGGCATCACTAGTTTTGGAGGTAACTTTGTCTTCTTCCCAAGCAATGTAGGCCTTTCTTCCTCTTGAGTTTCGATTGGCTCCAGATCTACCTCTTTCTTTAGCAAGTTCCGAACATTCATTCTTGTAGTGACCTACTTTGCCACAACCATAGCAACTAACCACCTTCTCATCATTATTCGATTCTCTTCCTTTCATTGAGGCCTTCCTAAAGTTCACTAGATTCTTGTCATTGTGCTTTAACCCATTCCTTTTTATGTAGCGGTTGTATCGCCTAACAAACATGCTCATTTCCTCTTCATTTATACCATCATCATCGGATGCATCATCATTTTTAACCGAAGAGGTAGAGATGGATGCGGTGGTGTTTAAAGCAATTGACTTCCTCTCCTTCCTTTTTGAGTCATCTTAACTTGACTTGAAGCGATTGATCTCATGCTCATGTTCCTTTAATTTGCCAAAGAGTAATCATACTTAGAGCATAGAGATTTTGTGATTCCTTGATAGCAGTAACTTTGGGCTGCCATTCCTTTGTCATACATCTCAAAATTTTATTAGTGTAATCTTGGTTTGAAATTGTTTTACCAAGGTTTTGCAACTTGTTTAGAATGTGAGTGAATCTCATTTGCATGGAAGAGATGGTTTCACCATCTTTCATGCAAAAAAGCTCATATTATTACACAAGGGTATTAAATTTTGAATGTTTCACTTCATAGGTTCCTTCGTGAAGGGTTTCCAATGCATTCCACATATCTTTGGAAGTCTTACAATGAGACACGAAATGATTCTCATTAACCCTAAGCGAGGAGATGAGAGTATTTCATGCCTTCAAATCGTATTGGACTTTCTTTTTGTCATCATTGGTCCAATCGGCTTTAGGCTTATCTAGGACTACACCGTTATCATCATCGGCTGCAATTTGTGGTTGAAACCGACCATTGACAACAGCGTCCCACACATCCATATCCACCGATTGGATATGAACACTTATGCATTCTTTCCTTGCTAGCCATATGGATCAACTCTTCCGGTAGTTAGCTGTAAGAAGAGACCAAGCTCTGATACCACTTGTTGAACTATATGGCTAGGTGAATACCAAGCTAGAGGGGGGGTGAATAGCGATTTTGAAAAACTTTTTGGAGATTTAGTGAAAAGAGGTTTTAACAAAATTGACTATTTGAAATTTGATTGAACAATCAAAAAAAATGAATTAACAAATATCAAATATATGTGGAATAAGATTTTATCTTAGAATTGAGAGATTCACGATACAAATCTTTTTAACACAATCAATTATTAACAAGCGTTGAACAAGATACAAAACAATATACAATTTCAAACCAAACCTATATGACAATAAAACTTGAACAAGATACAAAACAATATACAATTTCAAACCAAACCTATATGACAATAAAACTATTAATTAATTGAAATACACAAAGCAATTATCCTGGTTACTTCCAACATCCGGAAATAGTCCAGTCCCTCTTGCACTTCCAAGGAGATTTCACTATAATCCAATCTGATTACAAATGCTTAAGCACACAAGCAAGAGACTTCAAATACCCAACCACACAATCAAGATATTTCCTATGCTCAAGCACAAATGAAAGAGACTTCAAAACAAATAAATTACACATAAATAAGTTTGGTTTGAACACTTGATATACAATCAGTGGTATTCACAATACAAAACAAAATAAAATCTTAAGACACTAGAATTTCTAAGATATGAAAGTTGTTAAGAAATTCCAAGTGTTTGATGTACAACAATTCCAAGTGAATATACAATTTCAAACCAAACCTATATGACAATAAAACTACTAATCAATTGAAAAACACAAAACACATGAATTTAAACAATTGAATTGGTATTGCAATTAATTGATCCAAAAGAAGTTGTTTTAACCTAAATCAAATGGATTTAGATTAATCTTTTGAGAAAACACTACTTAGATCAAAACTAGCAATTTACTAATCAATTATTCAAAGAATCAACTGTTATATTAAAGTAAAGAGAGAGATCGAGAGAGAACACCAATGTTTATAGTAGTTCACCCTTGTTCGTCCTCGCTAAGGGCTACCTCTACTCTACTTGATGATGTACGCCTTCACCAAGGTCATCCACTATGTATGAAAAGTTGATTACAATGTTTACAAGAGTTCCTTCAAATTAAAGCCCTAATTCTTCAACTCCTATGTAAAACAAAGCTCCCCCAAACTTCAAGTACCCCTTGAATTTGGTGCTCCTTGAATCTTCGGATCCTTGAATTACCCGTGCACTCCTTCGATCTATTCACTCAAGTCTTCAATGCTACGTCCGGTAAACGAACTCCCATCCACTTTAAGAACGGTTAGAAAGACCCCCAAGACCTTTGGAGGTGGAATGAGATTATTCAATCCTTTGAAGCCTTGATTAAGCCCAATCAATCTTCTTGAGAGAACCAACTTACAATCCCTACTAGCACCCTAGAGAATCTACACACTCAAAGACAAAGTGATTCTAAGAAAAAGTGTTTAATCTTGAAGAATGTATGAGCAATGAGTTTTTGAGACCTAGAGAGAATAGATGCAAATGATTCAATACTTGGGGAGTTATGAGGAGGAGACTATTTATAAGGAGAGGTGATAAGATTAAATTTTCGCATAAAAACAACGGATTGAATTGATTCATTTAACTTTTGAATCGATTCAAACATAAAAAGATTAAATCCAGATGAAGGAAAATCTATGAAGATTGATGCAAGTCAAGAGATGTATGAAACGATTCAAGCTACCTAGATGGATGATTGAATCGATTCAAGGTAATAATGAATCGATTCAGAGAGAGTCAGAGAGTTTGATGATACGACTCACGAAGGAATGATACGACTCAAACTTGAATCGATTCAAATACAGAGTGAATCGATTCACTCAAAGTCGGAAACATTTTTGAGTTGATTAAAACAGAAATGAGTAAATTCATGCAGACAAGAGACACAAATGAAACAGACACAAGATGTTCACTAGGGTGCTTTAACATAGTCTAATATATATATAATGTATACTTGATTTGTAATGTTTTATCTTGTAGTGAATAACTTAAACTTTTGCGTCAATTAACTCAAACAGCAAGACTTAAAAGAGTAACAGGAGTTTCATTATATGGTACACTCACATATTAAAATGTATCGCGATTTTTGTGTTTTAAATTAATAAATTAACGAAAGTTTTCATGAAATAAAAAGTTATTTGTCGATTTTTGTACTTTAAAAAATATCATTTCATAAGAAAAAAAAATTTAGTTATTATAAATAAATATCATGGTAATTGATAATTAGTTATTATATGATTGTAAATGATATAAAATAATATTATTATTTTCAAAAATAACTCATTTAATTATTAAATTAAATACTAGATATGTATTGGTACATATTAAATATCTAAAGGTGTGTTTGATATGTTAAAAAAAATAAAGGACATAACGAAACAACTTCGATGAGGGCGAGGGACATAACAAAAACTGAAATTTTATCCATCACTAAATCACAACACAACTTTTTGTCTCAAGTACAAGTTGTCTAAAAAATCAAAATAATTTTTTGTCCACAAAAAAATATTGTTCAATACCATAAAAGTATGTTCTTGTTGTTTTGTCTTGTGTTGTATTGTTAGGTTTTATGTTCTTATGTCCAATACATATTTTTTTAGCATATCAAGCGCACCGTAAGTGTACCATAGAAATTACTTTTTTTTTTTTGAAAGAAAGTAGAAATTACTTCTGTAAACCCAAAAAATAAACATTTTTTTTTAAAAACAAATATGTAAGTAACATTAATATAGTATTTTTAAAGGAACTTTTTCAAAAATTAAAATGTAATCCAAATCCAAGGTGAATGTTATAAAATTGAATTTTTGTTTGGTCAAGTAAAATTGATATTTTTCAAATAGATGTAAGTCATTTATATGTAATCAAGTTAGAGATTGGCATCAAGTGATGTTACCGTTTTGTAATCTCATTAGATTTTGTGATAAATGGTGTTCATTTGTCCTTATGTTTGTTAAGTTTGTGCATGTGTCTAGAATTAATTTGTCCTTAAGTTGGACGATACCTTTTATTTTTCTTCTTTTTTCTAAACCTAATATATATTACTATATAAATTAGTGTGTTCGTAATTGGGAGTTGAGTCTAATGGAATATGTTAGACTCTCCATGGTGAATCTATGCTTGGCTTGTTGTAAAACTAGCCTCTTCTCAATCCCTCCACTCACTTTATCTCCCATAATTTTGCAAGTACTTTAATGTTTTTTCTGGACAACAAAATTCATCTTTTGAGAATGGTGTTTATAAGGGACTATTGTTTAATTCCTGGTCATTAACTTGTGTTTACCTCATCATCTGTTGGTATTTGATTATTCGCACAATCTTTTGAATCATGAATTTCCTCGTTACCAGCCCAAAAGACATAAAAAGGAATGCAAAGAAAGGGCAAAGTACTTGACCTAATAAATAAACAAACCCTAATAGATAAAATAGATTGTGTACAGCAGATAAGTAGAACAACCTAAAAGTAAAAGACAAGCAACCCTAAATGAATAATAACAGAACCCAAAACAAACACCTACATGGAAAAAATCGAACGAATCCGCGTACGGGCACGAAATGATATTGCAATAAAAAGAAACTGTGTGCAAAACTTCAAAACACCTAGAAGATTGGTGAGTGAATCCGACCACCAACATAGAAGCATATCGACGACTAACAACACTTTGTTTTAACAAGACTTTTGAAGAAAAAAAAACATATATAAGAGTTTAACAAAGATACAATCTTGAGACTTAACCCATTCTAATATGCCATTCCAGGGAATTCACAAACAAAAAGTATGAAATTTATATGATTAGCATTTCAAAAAAAAACTTTTTAAATTGATATAATACATTTAATCAAATGTATATCAACGTAATTTTGAAATTAATAGTTCAAAATTAAAAAATTTAGTAATTAGAGAATTTTATTAATAATATCCAAACTCAAAATCATAATGAGAATACTCTATCAAACTTATATGAATTGTTTTCTTTTGCTTATATTTGATATAAGAGTAGTATTTAGTACATGGCAACAAACAACCTTTTGTCATCCACGCTAGTTCCCTACGTTCCATAACTGATTTTTTTTTTCTTCCATTTTTTTTTAATCGGAATAGCTTTTCTATTGATATGAACAAACATAATGTACTAACTACAAATTCTAGAATGCTATTATAGTTCACTTAATAGGGCAACAAACTCCATTCTATTTCAATACCAAGTCCTGCTATGATTGTTAGGAATCCCCTTGAATTTCATAAGCAAGTTACATAGCTATATCTTGATTGTGTCTTGCAGCATATCATGGCATCCATATCCATGAACCCTCATTTTTTGTCCCTGACATAATGACAACATAATAATTTGCAACAAAGAACCATTTATGAAAAATATATACACCCTCTTTCGGTGGAATTTTAGGTCCAAATTCTAACATTAGTGACATGGAGTTATAGATAAAACAATCATAATTAATCATGCTTTTTAGAGCATATATCTAATAATGGAAATTATAATACCCCGTATAATTTTCTAGAATTTTATACGGGATATTACAATCTGGTTCTAGATAATAAAAAATCTGAGTCGAATTACAAGGGTAAATAGAATAGTTGCTTTACACATAAGTGCAAGGTACAGTTTCCAGGGTATACATGAATATAAAATTCACCGGTTTACATACATAGAATCTACAAAATAATCTAGGTGTGTATTCTTCAAGAGCCAAACTTTGATCTCGCATCATCCTTCCCGTCTGTCTGAAGAAAAAAAAATCAAAGGAGTGGGATGAGATCTACATATCTCAGTGGATTCTCTAAGTCTAACCAATAATTGTCGCCACTAACTAGCTGTAACATTGTCTAGCCAATCAGTTCATAAGCAACTAAGTATTTGCATGGTCACTAATAGTCATCTGCCATAAACTTGAACCATGCAAATTTAAATGCCAGCATAAAACAACAAATACGAATCAATAATTATCGGTCTTGAACAGTAAAATAAAGGTGGAACATGAAGGTGAGAAAAACACACAAGAAGGGGGTTGAATTGTGTTTACTTTTTCTTCGTTTTCTCCTACTGAAGTCACTGATCAGAAGTAGATAAAGTTCAGCTTCTGAAGTGATAATCAAAATCTAATTGCAGCAGATAAAACAGAGAGAGAGAGAGAGAGAGAGAGAGAGAGAGAAAAGAAGAAGAAGAAGAAGAAGAAGAAGGACACAAGGCAATTATACAGGTTCCTTCCAAAAACCGGAAGTAGTCATGTCTCCCTTGCACTTCCAATGAGAGTTCACTAAGAATGTAATATCTGATTACAGCTGCTCAATGCTACAACTAGCAAGAGACTTCAAATTACTCAAGCACACCTGCAAGAGATTTCCTATGCTCTTGAACACAGTCAAGAGACTTCCAATGCTCAAGCACAACTGCAAGAGACTTCTATTGCTCAAGCACACAAGCAAGAGACTTCTATTCAAACAGAATTACAAAGAAATTTGTTTAAGGTTGAACACTTGATATACAACCAGTGGTGTTCACAACACAAATCAGATACAGACTCTTTAAGACTCTAGAATTTCTAAGATATGGACGTTGATAAGAAATTCTAGGTGAACTTTAGATGCAGAACAATTTCAACAGAGTTTGGCACTTGTAAATTGTTGTATGAGTCTTGTTTATGTGTGTGTCTGCATGCCCAACCAGCAGGTCTTCACTCCTTTATATAGAGGTGTGAAAGATACGTTGGAAATTGTCAGCACATCAAAAAGAGTCGTTTGAAACTTGATTAAAATCACCAATGATCTTTTGCCTGATATGGTTATTGTCCTATGAAGGATCAATTTCAAATGCATTCCTAGTCTGAAGGAACATTGTTGCAGGCATAACTGTTATTCTTGTCTTGATGTAGAGACACAAACATAGTAGTGGAAGTAGTGGTTGTATGAAGGTGAGAAAAACCACAAGAGGGGGGG
>Ga0228710_1009294_pt1 | contig 13707 bp, 2 predicted proteins | sample MedpolnodulmetaG_FD_177995 | JGI IMG/M metagenome (GOLD analysis project Ga0228710, IMG submission 177995) | Root nodule microbial communities from Medicago polymorpha collected in Santa Monica, California, United States - pink nodules | ecosystem: Host-associated > Plants > Roots > Nodule...
AAATATAATATCTTTTATATATATATATATATATATATATATATATATATATATATATATATATAAATGGGAGATCCACAAACAAATAAAAGAAAAATAGTAAGCATAAAACAACAAGACAAACACTGATATATAAATTTTATTTCACCCACAAAATAATTCATTTAAATAAATCGAAATGCTTAAAAATAAAAAACAATTGCCCCATAATAACATTAATTGTATCTTTTGATTAAACATCAATATGTAAATCGTAAGTCTCTCTAACTATAAGCGAGGAGGTTTGGGTGGTAAATTCACACTAATACTCCTTCTGAATATACGAACTTGAGTAGAGGATGAGAGATATATTGTTGATGTTACTACTCATCATGTCCTGCATTCCAGATGTTAATCATGTAGCATTAGACATGCCAACATTTACCTTCAACCTCTTGCCTAGCTGCATCGATGCATATGGTTTGTGGGCTGCCAAATAGAGCTCTTCAGATGCAGTGTTTGCAAAGGACACATCCATTAACTTAACTGAATCTGAAGCCACCGGAGAGGGAATCACACTCCCCTAATCATTCGTCCTTAATTTCATGATAAATAAACTATCAGCCTTTTCCTGCACTTGCCGATTCGGCAATGGTAGAAATATCCTAGATATCGAAAGAATGTTGGATCTTCCATGAAGGGTTACAATTCTCCCAATGGGTTTACAAAGAGTGGCTTGCTCCACTGCTCCATTTCCATTGAGGATGCATATTAACCTCCCTCGACAACGAGCATAATCAAAGAGAACAATTGACGCATCAACTTCAGCAGTGATCTCAAGCACATGAGAACATAGTCCAAATTGGTTGCCATGTGTTACTATGATAGATTCTTTGGCTTACTCTTAGAGCCAAGTGGATGTGATGGAGGCGATGACAACATAAGATGTAAATGATGGTTGTTGTTTGTCATGGTATCAATGTCTTTTGTTCAAAGTTACATTTGGTATTTCCTAGATTTTATGCTCATAAAAATAATATATAACATCTTCCTCTTTCCACCAATTTTCTGCTCAATATTTCACTCCTATGACAAAAAGTTGAAATTCACTAAGTTAATTGCAAATTTAATTCCAAAGTATTTATATAAACCTTTAGCTAGCAAGTAAGATATAGCAAACATAATATAAAGATAATTTCAAAATATTTATAACTATAACCATTGTGGCACCATATGTACCATAATTCAAAATATTTATAACCATATATATGGTGGCAACATACATTGCATACCAAAAAGCTATCTACTACATGCAACCATATTCAAACCAAAAAGGTCCACCAAAAAAACAGATGGCAACATAATTTTTATATCCAAAAAAGCATGGTGAATAAACAAGCATTTAAATCTCCCCTCCAAACTTGTATGCCAAGCCAATGTCAATAGTAAAACATAATGTCCTTGACATTTTCCACGATGGAGGGCAGTGTCGACACAAAGTTGATGGTAAAATGTCGATCCTCATAATTTAACTAAAATGTTGATCCTTGTATGCAGTTCCTCTTGTTTATTATGCACACTTGTTAGCATTCTGAGGTCGCTACTACCTTAATGAAGTTGACACTTCTAATTCCGATTCTGCAAATGGTAATAGAAGTAACATACAAGGATCTCCATAATAAGTGTGCATAATAAGAAGTGTTCTTATTATGCATATCCTTGTATGGTACTTATGTTACCATTTATAGAACCAGAATCATAAGTGTCAACTTCATTAAGGTAGTAGCGATCTCGGAATGCTAATAAGTGTGCATAATAAGCACGAGGAACTACATACAATGATCAACATTTTTGTTAAATTATGTATCATATGAAACAAAGTTAAGGATCAACATTTTACCACCAACTTTGTGTCGACATTTCCCTCCATCCTAGGAAATGTCAAGGACAATATGTTTTATTGTTGACATTTGTTTGGTGTACAAGTTTGGAGGGAAGATTTAGATTGTCGTTTATTCACCATGCTTTTTTGGATATAAAACTTATGTTGCCATATGTTTTTTTTTGGGTGGACCTTTTTGGTTTGAATATAGTTACGAGTACTAGATAGCTTTTGAGTATGCTAAGTATACTGCCACCTAGCATATAGTTTATAAATATTTTGAATTATGGTCCATGTGGTGCCACCATGGTTATGGTTATAAATATTTTGACATAATGGTTATATTATTAAGTCTGCTATATCTTACCTTCTAGCTTAAGGTTGATATGAATACTTTGAAATTATCTTTGCAATTAACTTAGTCAATTTCAACCTTTCATAGGAGTGAAATATTGAGTAGAAAATTGGTGGAAAGAGGAAGATATTATATGTTATTTTTATGAGCATAAAAGTTAGGAAGATGTTAAAGTTTAGAATGGTCGTAAATATTTAGAATTGTTGATTTTAGATTTCCCAATGCGAAAATACCAAATAAATGTTAGTCATTAATTAATGTTTTGTACCGACAAAAATCCCAATGCGGAAAGCCCAGCAAAGCTGCCCAACATAGCTAAAATTGCTCTTCCTTGCGGAGAAGCACCGTGAAGGTGCACCTTAAGACCTATGTGCGTCATTGTACATGAGCGTGCCATAATCGATCCTAGCCATTCACACAATATGTAAAGCTTCACTAATCATTTTTAGGTTATAAAGGGGGATTGTGTGGTAGCCAAAATACGATTAATGAGGCTTTACAAGTTTTGGACTACCTCTTCATACTTTAAGCTACCACACAATCTACCTTTATATCCTAAAGAGGATAAGGGAAGCTTTACAAGTTTTGGACAACCTCTTCAGAATTTAAGCTACCACACAATCCATCTTTATAATGTAACGTCCAATTTTTTTGTAGTTTTAATTATTGAACGTTAACGGAAGATATCAAGAATAATTTTAGAGAAATAGGCAAAACAAATTAATTATAAATCGTTTGATAAACAAATTTCGTAAAATTCATAATTAATTATTTACATCCGAAAAATTCATAAATAATTAAAATACTATAAAAGGTATTTAATAAATACTACCAAAATAAGAGTACTATGTATACATTTTGTCTACTAATTCCCAAGCTATCAACCTAATATATTGAAGTGGTGCTTGTAAAATGTTGAACTTCTCATCTTCCGACGTTATCGGCGGTCTTCATCTCAATCTCTGAATTTGAAAACAACACTCTAACAAGATATGAAATCTCAGTGAATAATACACACAAGTTTAAAAACAAGTATTGTTCTCAGCCGGCTTGGTAGCCAAAAATATCGACTGTGGTATCTGCTTTCTTTCTAAAATAGTCATTAAAAATGTACATAATTAATACAAATAAATAAATCAGAATCTCTTTGTTATATGGAGCACTCCTGCACTTGCCAATTTCAGCAATGGTAGAAATATCCTATATATCAAAAGAATGTTGGATCTTCCATGAATGGTTACAATTCTCTCAATTGGTTTACAAAGAGTGGCTTGCTCCACCGCTCCATTTCCATTGAGGATGCATATTAACCTCCCTCGATGACGAGCATAGTCAAAGAGAACAATTGACATGTCAACTTCAGCAGTGATCTAAAGCACATGAGAACATAGTCCAAATGAGTTGTCATGTGTTACTATGATAAGTTCTTTGGCTTACTCTTAGAGCCAATTGGATGCATTGGAGGCGTTGACAACATAAGATGTAAATGATGGTTGTTGTTTGTGGTGGTATCAATATCTTTTGTTCAAAGTTACGTTTGGTATTTCCTAACTTTTATGCTCATAAAAATAATATATAACATCTTCCTCTTTCCACCAATTTTCTGCTTAATATTTCACTCCCATGACAAAAAAGTTGAAATTCACTAAGTTAATTGCAAAGATAATTCCAAAGTATTTATATAAACCTTTAGCTAGCAAGTAAGATATAACATACATAATATAAAGATGATTTCAAAATATTTATAACCATAACCATGGTGGCACCATATGTACTATAATTCAAAATATTTATAATCATATCTATGGTGGCAACATACATTGCATACCAAAAAGCTATCTAGTACTTGTAACTATATTCAAACCAAAAAGGTCCAACAAAAAAACAGATGGCAACACAAGTTTTATATCAAAAAAAGCATGGTGAATAAACAAGCATCTAAATCTCCCCTCCAAACTTGTATGCCAAGCCAATGTCAATAGTAAAGCATAATGTCCTTGACATTTTTCACGATGGAGGGCAGTGTCGACACAAAGTTGGTGGTAAAATGTTGATCCTTAATTATGTTTAATATGAAACATAATTTAACTAAAATGTTGATCCTTGTATACAATTCTTCTTGTTTATTATGCACACTTGTTAACATTCTAAGGTCGCTACTACCTTAATGAAGTTGACACTTCTAATTCCGGTTCTGCAAATGGTAACAGAAGTATCATACAATGATCTCCATACTAAGTGTGCTTAATAAGAAGTGTTCTTATTATGCATACTAATTATGCAAATCCTTGTATGGTACTTCTGTTACCATTTACGAAACCGGAATCAAAAGTGTCAACTTCATTATGGTAGTAGCGATCTCGGAATGCTAACAAGTGTGCATAATAAGTTGGAGGAACTACATACAAGGACCAACATTTTAGTTAAATTATGTTTCATATGAAACAAAGTTAATGATCAACATTTTACCGCAACTTTGTGTCGACATTGCCCTCCATCCTGGGAAATGTCAAGGGCATTATGTTTTACTGTTGACATTGGTTTGGCGTACAAGTTTGGAGGAAAGATTTAGATGCTCGTTTACTCACCATGCTTTTTTGGATATAAAACTTATGTTGCTATATTTTTTTTTTGGGTGGACCTTTTTGGTTTGAATATGGTTACGAGTACTAGATAGCTTTTAGGTATGCAAAGTATAATGCCACCATGGATATGGTTATAAATATTTTCAATTATGGTTCATGTGGTGCCACCATGGTTATGGTTATAAATATTTTGACATTATGGTTATATTATTATGTCTGCTATATTTTACTTGCTAGCTAAAGGTTGATATAAATACTTTGAAATTATCTTTGCAATTAACTTAGTCAATTTCAACCTTTCATAGGAGTGAAATATTGAGTAGAAAATTGGTTAAAAGATGAAGATGTTATATGTTATTTTTATGAGCATAAAAGTTAGGAAGATGTTAAAGTTTAGAATGGAGGTAAAGGTTAGAATTGTTGATTTTAGATTTTCCAATGTGAAAATACCAGATAAATGTTAGTCATTAATTGATGTTTCTGATCGACAAAAATCCCAATGCGAAAAGCCCAGCAAAGCGGCACAACATAGCTAAAATTGCTCTTCCTTGCGGAGAAGCACCGTGAAGGTGCACCTTAAGACCTATGCGCGTCATTGTACATGAGTGTGCCATAATCGATCCTAGCCATTCACACAATATGAAAAGCTTAGCTAATCCTTTTTAGGTTATAAAGGTGGATTGTGTGGTAGCCTAAATAGGATTAATGAGGCTTTACATGTTTTGGACAGCCTATTGATACTTTAAGCTACCACACAATCCACCTTTATAACCTAAATAGGATAGGGGAAGCTTTACAAGTTTTGGACTGCCTCTTCAGAATTTAAGCTACCACACAATCCATATTTATAATGTAACATCCAATATTTTTGTAGTTTTAATTATTGAATGTTAACGAAAGATATCAAGAATAATTTTAGACAAATAGGCAAAAAATTAATTATAAATCGTTTGATAAACAAATTTCGTAAAATTCATAATTAATTATTTACATCCGAAAAATTCATAAATAATTAAAATACTAAAAAAAGGCATTTAATAAATACTACCAAAATAGGAGTACGATGTATACATTTTGTCTACTAATTCTCAAGCTATCAACCTAATATATTGAAGTGGTGCTTGTAAAATGTCGAACTTCTCATCGTCCAACGTTATCATCGGTCTTCATCTCAATCTCTGAATTTGAAAACAACACTCTAACGAGAAATGAAATCCCAGTGAATAATACACACAAGTTTAAAAACATGTATTGTTCTCAGCCGGATTGGTAGCCAAAAATATCGATTGTGGTATCTGCTTCGTTTCTAAAATAGTTTTTAAAAGTATACATAATTAATACAAATAAATCAATCAAAATCTCTTTGTTATATGGAACAAATAGCTCATCTGGTTAAGTAACTATGAGGTACAAGACCCATCCATATGGAACACAGAGGTCATCTCATGTGATGAACAAGACTCACCTATATGGAGCGTATAGCTCATCCGGGTATGTAACTATGGGGTACAAGACTCATGCATATAAAGTACAAAGTTCATCTCATATAGAGTGCATGACCCATCTATATATAAAGCACATAGCTCATCAAAGTAGATAACTATGAGGTACAAGACCCATCTATGTGAAGCATAAAAGCTATCTCATACACATTCAATATTAATAGAAATAATTTCATTACAACAATCATCTTATAAAATCACTTCAAAATTATAATATATTGTATTGATCTACCATTCCTCAATGAATACATACAAATATATAATGCATAAACTTATACTACATATAATAATCCGATTATGATTCTGTAGTAATAATCATATATTATATATACACGCTTATAATGATAAAGTAGTAATAACTAGCAAATGGTTAACATGCCTATATGTGGTTCTTTCATCAAGAAAAAGTATATACACACGGTGCATAGACCTTAATCCTAGATAGCAGAGCAAGAGCATATGATTATCATATAAAGAATAACTCATATAAACGACAACCTGAAGAACATATTTATAAGGGAAGCAACCTAAATAGAATAACATGTATATAATTAATTCATAGTCCATCATCTAGAGAAAGTATATCGGCAACTCATCAAACTAATTGAATTTCATAAAATCCCAAATACGATATAGTTAGGTTTTTAGTAAAATAAATGCTTAATTGCAGTTTTGGTCCCCTAAGTATCAGGAAGTTGCGATTTTGACCCCTTAACAAAATAAAATACAATCCAGCTCTCTAAGTATTGCCCCTTTTGCAGTTTTGGCCCCAGGCCAATTTTGACCAAGTCAAGGCTGACGTGGCCGCCACGTGTGTAATTTTTTTATTTATTATTTATTTTTTAATAATTATTTTGTTTAATATTTTTTTAATTAAAAATAATTATTTTTATTTTTTTAATAATTAAAAAATAAATAATTACACATGTGGCGGCCACGTCAGCATTGACTTGGTCAAAATTGGTCTAGGGGACTAAAACTGCAAAAGCGGCAATATTTAGAGGGCTGGATTGTATTTTATTTTGTTAGGGGTCAAACTCGCAACTTCCTGATACTTAGGGGGCCAAAACTGCTATTAAACCTAAAATAAATCATACTACTTAATTTTCAATTTTTTTAAAAAAAAAATTTGGTATCCGATCCAAAATTTGTATCATAAAAGGGTTAAAGGGTGTGATGACTCACCTATTAAAAAAAGATTGGATTAAAAATATTAAAAATGAAGGACTTTACGTCCCCCACTTTCCTACTGCTCATCTCAGTATTATCTTACTTCTGATACCCTAATGTCTATTTTGCTTCGTTACCAATCGTATGTACACTAGGTTATGTATATTAGATTACCACATACTTGTTGGACTAAAAATAGGATTGTCAGTTATTCAACAATTTTTGTTTTTCAACCAATTGTTTTTTAATACTTTGTTATCACCAAAACCTTTTTCACTAAAAGCATCATCGTCCTCCCAAGGTGACACAATAATCCTAATATCCAACATAGTAGCATGTATAATTCATGAGTTTAACAATCAATACTATGCTCCTATGTTTTTTCCAATATAATAGTAGATAAATAGATTAAAACAAAGGCACACCACACTCCGACTAGGTTCGACATGCTCTGGCACCACAATGTAACATCCAATTTTTTTTTATAGTTATAATTATTGAACATTAGCGGAAGATATCATGAATAATTTTGGAGAAATATGCGAAAAATTAATTATAAATTGTTTGATAAACAAATTTCGCAGAATTCATAATTAATTATTTACATCCGAAAATATCATAAATGATTAAAATACTCAAAAATTGGCATTTAACAACTACTATCAAAATAAAAGTACTATGTATAAATTGTCTACTGTTTATTTTTAAACAAAAAGGATGCAACAAGGAGCTGCAGACCTCTAAAATACCATTAAAAAGAGAAGGAGCATACAAAATGGGGGGACTACACTAAAACCCTCGAAAGTAAACAAATCTAACGCTTGGCATACCAAGCCTATTAAGAGCAAAATGCCAATTGAATCCCAAACAACCAAACCATGAACGGATAGACCAATGTTTGCAAGGGAGTCTGCACATAGATTTCCTTCTATGAAAATATAAGACACCATGAAATTCATATTAGTAATCAGTTTTTTGCAATTGAACCGCATGTTGCTTAAATGCCAAGGAACGATAGAATCCACAGACGTGTGATAGCCATCAACTCTGGTGACCATCTCTCACTCTTCTTCTTTTCACTTTCAGAGACCTTTATTCCCCCCTTCTCTCTCTCTCTCTCTCTCTCTCTCTCTCTCTCTACCCCTTCTTTTTTTTTCTTTCTCTAAGCGACTATATCCTCCCTTCTCACTTTTTCAATTTCAGTGTGAAGCTTCCCACTCTATCTCTTCTTTTCTTAATTTTGCTGGAGGAAAGAAAAATAAACAAGAAATGTTGCAGGTTGCTCATAATTGGAATGAGAAGAAAATGTGGAAAATTTTGTTTAAAAAAAAACGTGAAAAGAGAGAGGAAAACAATGGTTAAAATAATTAAGAAAGAGAAATAGTGTACCAGAAAAATAGGATATATAGAAATACAAATAAATATTTAATTGTCAGCTACAAGTATGTCCCTTAGTTTTCTCCTTTTCAAAAAACAATATAAAGGTCATTTTATCAAAATGATAAAGGTGCACCTTACTAAAACGGACCTACATAAAAAAAAGGATCTATTGTAGCAAACCAATATACATATATATATATATATATATAAACATACATGCATGCGATATTTTAAAGGTTAACTAAAAACTCAAGTTTTAACTTATAATAATTATAGATTTCTTAATTTTACAATATTCTAGAAATGGGTTTTACTTTTTATATGCATGATTGCACATCAAAAGAGAAGAAGAAATATTATTTAATATTACCTCCGTCCCTAATTATTAAATTTGATTATAATTACTATTTTTTTTACAATTATATCCTTTAAAAGAGAGAGTTGATTTATATTTTCAACATAGTATTTATTGTTGATTGAAGAAAAATATATGAAATAAATAAGGGTATGTTGGTAAAGAAATAGTTAATGTAGTTGGAAATAACAAAAGCGTCTTATAAAAAAGACAAAAAAAATTCTCTCAAAAGAGTCTTATAATTAGAGACGGAGGTAGTAATTTTTTTCATATATGTGATAGAGATTGGCATCCAAACTATGTTGTTCCCCTAAACACATCACTTATCAATTACAACTCCTTAAAATTTATTTTTAAAAAACAATTCAAAGCAAACTTCGGTGGACTCGGCAAAACCCAAGAGGAAAACCCATTGGAAAAAAGTCAAACGAAGTCAAAAGAAGTGTCGTGTTTGCACATACACTTGAATGCTTCTTGTTCTCATTGATCTTGGAGTTTGCTTGTTATAAATACTTTCTACCTATACAAGTTGTGTTAGAACAAACAAGTGTCTTGTTATCTAGTGCACTCAATGCAATGGTTAAAAGAATCTACAAATAGAAATTTTGTTTTGAAAATATGATGTTCTTTTGATAAAGTAACGATTACATAACTTTTTCATAAAAACTTACTCCCTCGTGTCACTTTTATAAGCAAAACTTAACTTTTTAGATATATTGAATAATTAATATATCTAAAAAGTTTAATTTTGCTTATAATAATGACTGGAGGGAGTACTTGTTTTAAATGTTTAACCATTACTTTTTAGAGCACTAGTTAGCATTCTCCAACAAACAACAGTTTTAGCATGGGAGAATTTGATAACGTGGTTATTTACCTATTTTTATGTTATGTTTCATCAAATAAATTGTTAATTTTATCTATATTTGAAGAGTGCTTTACTACTTTATGTTATATTCCTAATAAATAGGATAAACAAATAAAATGTAAAGAAATGGTGGAATTATATGACAAAATTATATTTGTTGAAGACTTGATGACCATGATTGGATTTATGATAATGGAGGCTTTCTTCAATGCAAAAATGATGAGAAATCAAGTTACAACACTTTCAGATACATTGCCAAAAGATCCAAAATCGTCACCATTACTCAATGAAGATGGAAAATCACAGTTAAAAGCAGAGTCTGTTATGACTGCTCGTAACAACACATGATGACTGTAATGCCCATACTGACTTCAATTTTGTGGTTACACTTTATGTAGTTCAATGGTCTTGTATAAATGACACATTTAAGCCTTATTACTACTAAAAATGTCACAACTTCAATACCTCTAAGGCCTATAAATAGGCTTGCATTCTTGACAGTAAGTATCACCTCACCATTGTAAATTATATCGAAACTCTTGTCATAATTATCTTTTTTTTGAGGGGTTGTAATAATTATCTTTGTAATGCAATAAAGTTTTTTATTTATTTTACTTCTTGTCCTTCTTTTGTTCTACTAACTAAGATCATCACTATTACGAGTAAGTATGTAAATGAAAGAAGGAGAAAAAGTAAAAAGAAGAAAACTTTATTAAAATGTAAAGATAAATTATGGGTAAAGATTGATTGGTATAGTAGAAATGTAAATAGTTTATTGTTTATGTTTGTTATTTATTTTGGGGAGAAATAAATAGTGATAAAAATATTATGATTCTCTTACAATTATTTATTTTTAATGATCCACACACGATACAATGTTGCTTTTAATTTATAAATAAATGTGTTATCTATGCAACTATTTTTTTAATCATTCATTATTGTCATTTTTCTTTTGAAATATTTTCCCAATCTATAACGAAAGGGTAAAATGTAAATAAAAATATATAATGAAGTTTAATAAAAAATTAAAAAACTTTGATGATCATCTATATTTTTTAAGTGAGGTATTTTCTAAAGTTAATTGGTCAGTTGAGTTAGTTAAAAGGGTACGCATGATATATTGATTAGAGACATTTAATATTAATAACAATTTTATAAGTGCCTTCTTGAAAGTCGTAAGTGCTAAAACAAATTTAAGTGAAGTTAAAAAGCGTGAATCTTTTACTTATAAACCTATCAAAATAATCCTACTTATTACATGGAAAGGAGGAAAAATATGATTCAAATTCTCGTATTTGTTTACACTTTCCTCGTCTTTATTTCTCTATTTCTTATTATAACCAGTGAAAGTATATCGTTTTTAAACATTTTCGATTTCTCTAATATATCTTATCCTAAATATTATATCACATTTTAGTAACACTTCTTTCTTCTTATTTGACAATGCAGCTCACATTCCTTGTGTTCATCACAGTGATTGTCCAAAGAGGCCTTATCCTCAATTTATGAAGTGTGTTGATAATATTTGTGAGACGTGGATAATAGGTTGGAATAGCCAGTCCTAGTTTTCTAGTGAGAGAAACTCCAACTTCTCTCTAAACTTTCTTGCTCCTTCGTTCATCGAGGAGGGGTGGTTTTAGGTCATTTTTTGACCTAGAATCACTCCTCGACATCTTTTTTCCCTTTTCTTTCAATCTAAATAAGTGGTTTTCACATATATCAAGTTTTTTCTTTTGTGTTTTTTTGTGAATTCGTCTTCTAAGTGCGGCGTTGTGTTTGTTCGTCGTCTTGTGCGACGTTTGATTTCATGTCTTGTCGCGGTGTTCGTTTATTTCCTATTGAAAGATCGGCATCAGTCAATTACAATTTCAACCAAAGATTTAGGCGTCGACGTTGAAGATCCGGAAGCATGTGAATTTCTGTGACTTAGATTTTATCATATTATTTGTAGGCATTTTGCCGTTTTATGCTATTGACTTTGCTGCTGTGAGTTTGTTCGCAGGTTCACCCTTTACGTTTTTAGCGATGTTTGTATCTGATGTAATCTATCAATTTGAATGAATGAATTTCGTTTTATTTTTGTCAAAAAAAAGAGGATAATAGGTTGGAAATAGGTCAGGCCCGCTGATAGGGATCTACGACCTAGTCTACGTCATGCTTAGGCCAATATTTTTTTAAAATAAAGAAGACATATACGTTTTTAGAAGGTTGTTTATCTGAAAAGGTAGCTACGAGCCTTAAGAAAAGCCTTTTAGGCTAACCAACTTAGGTAGATATGAATAATATTTTTTTATTACTATAATTATTATTATATTATTTTTTTATTAGATTATAAATTTGTTAACTTTTTCAGTAGTTTTGAGTTTATTAGTCTATGTTATTTATTGTTTCCCATACGTAAATGTAAGATTAAAAATTAGAAACCATATATGATGTCATGTAAATCAAAATCTTTAAACCATCATGTGAATTATTACAAAGGAGTTTGATTTGATTGATATATTTGTTCATTGGTCTAATTAAACATTCACGTGATTACTTTTTAAATATGTTCATATGAAATATGCTAACATGACATATAAGTCATTCAAAATGGATTAGGCTTAGACCTGTAATTATTTGACAGTCAAAATTTAGGTTAATCTAACTCGATTCAACCTATTCTCATCTCTTAGAGGTTACTGTAACATAATTGAAAATTGCTATATCTCGCGAGAAATTATTTCCCGAGAGTGTCCCGAATGATGTGTTGCCTTTTTGTGCTGTTTTTTTTCTTTCTCATAAATATTTCATTGTGTATTATTAAAAGAGGGTTCCGTTAATTGTGTGAAATTGAGATGGAACTTCACACTACACTACTAACTTCCTTGTATTGTGGAAAAGCATGAGTTTTTATTGGTTAAACTTCTGTTAGGATAAATTCTGGAAACTATAATTCGTTGGATATAGCAATCCCCAACATAATTTATTCCCTTTTATTTCTTTTCTAGGTCCACTATGCCTTCTCTTGCACATTTACACATTTAATCATTTCTTGATCTTTATTTGCTTATGATAATACAAATTAATATGTCTCTTTAACATAAGGACTCTATATATTATATGTAGAGGTGAGAGTATATGTTGATTGAACTAAAATATATAAAGTGTAATAGTAATTTGCATCTCATAGTATAAACACTTATTATGACACACAATTATGTATAAGCTATCTTTATAATTAATAATAAAATAAAAATAAATTATTTTCGTATAAGTTATAAGATGTTTTCACAAGCTAGTTTTAGGAACTTATGGAAATCAGCTAAAACAACTTATGTTGTAAGTTATTTTCACAAGTTAATATGAACAATCTCACACATGTTTACGTCACTCAGTAAATATTATATCAAATAAGTCAATACAAAGAAGTCTCTAAATTGTATTGTGTATATCCTTTTTGAAATTTCGACTACAACAAAATATAGCCTCAAATATTTAATTTACTAGCGTGATTAAATTATCAAAAAAATCATTTTTACTCACAATGTACAAAATTTATCAAGAACTATAACAATATATATATATATATATATATATATATATATATATATATATATATATATATATATATATATTTTTGTTATTTATC
>Ga0228710_1009295_pt1 | contig 13706 bp, 9 predicted proteins | sample MedpolnodulmetaG_FD_177995 | JGI IMG/M metagenome (GOLD analysis project Ga0228710, IMG submission 177995) | Root nodule microbial communities from Medicago polymorpha collected in Santa Monica, California, United States - pink nodules | ecosystem: Host-associated > Plants > Roots > Nodule...
ATTTATCTTTTTAAACAAAAAAAAAAAAACTTACATTTATCACTAACAAATCTTTGTATGTTTGTTTTTTTTCTTCGTATTAGTGACAAACATTTGCCTCAGTTTTTTTTTTATATATATTTATCAATTAAAAATCGATGTCCCATGTTTTTCTTACCTATAGATAAAACATTTGTTCCGTGCTATTTTACAAATCAATGAAAAATATGTGTACTGTAATTGTAATTTTTTATGTATCAATGACATATATTGTTCATTTGTTAGATGATTTATTTATAATCATGGTTTTTTTTTTTCCTTTGTCGCTATAAACGATAGTACCACCAACTTATAAATTGGGAGTATATAGTGAAATTCAAAGAATTAAAGGGAGGGAAATGTTATAATTTTTTTGCAAAAGTAGTAGTATTTGGATAATTTGTCAAAGTAAAGGTAAGCTAAGATTGACAATGTAAGTGATCAGTGGCGTATCCAAGACCCTAGGTTAGGGGGTGAAAAAAAGTTTAATTCATTGATTATTATTATTATAATTTTACCATTCAAAAAAGGTTAACAATGCACCTCGTTGTCCGTTTGTCTTTCATTTCTATGTAATTTTCTATATGTATTTTTTGAGTAAAATCAAGATCTTCAAATATTTGTATAAATAAGAATGTTCATGATAAAATTATTAACATGTATATATTTATGTATGGGATGCCAAATTTTGATATAGTATTTTTTTTCTTCAAATATTTATATAAGAATGACAGTATTTAGAGTAAAGTCGAGATCAAAAGAGATTGTTTTAAAGATTGGTCTCGGTGTAAAAATGTCAAAACTTGGGATAAATATAAGATAGCTAGGAAAGAGGCTAAGAAGGCGGTGAGCGAAGCGAGAACTCAAGCATTTGAAGGATTATACTAGTCTTTAGGTACCAAAAAGGGAGAGAAATCTATATATAAGCTTGCGAACGGACGAGAAAGAAAAACAAGAGACCTGGACCAAAGTAAGTGTGTTAAGGATGAAGAGGGTAGAGTTTTGGTTCAAGAAAGAGATATTAAGGATAGATGGAAGAAATATTTCCACAACTTATTTAATGAAGGATATGAGATCTTACGAGACTCTAACATGTTAGACATCAGAGAGGAGGACCGAAACTATAACTATTATCGTCGGATTCAGGAGCACGAGGTGAAAAAAGCGTTGAAAAGAATGAGAAATGGAAAGGCAGTTGGGTCGAACAACATACATATCGAAGTGTGGAAAAGTCTTGGCGATTGAGGAATTGTGTGGCTCACAAAACTTTTCAATGAGATTATGAGGACGAAGAAAATGTCAAACGAGTGGAGAAGAAGCACCTTAATTCCAATCTATAAGAACAAGGGGTATATACAAAATTGCACGAATTTTAGGGGAATTAAGCTAATGAGTCATACCATGAAGTTATGAGAAAGGGTGATTCAACGAAGACTTAGAAAAGAGATTCAAGTTACGGATAACCAATTTGGTTTTATGCCCGGGAGGTCGACTATGGAAGCGATCTACTTACTTCGATGCGTGATGGAGCAATATCGGACGGATAAAAAAGACTTACACTTAGTTTTCATTGATTTGGAGACGGCGTATGATAGAGTACCTAGAGAGATTTTGTAGAAAGCCCTGGAGAAGAAAGGGGTTAGGATTGCCTATATTAAAGCTATCAAGGATATGTATGAGGGAGCTTCGACTAGTGTGAGGACGCAAGATGGGGATACCGAAGATTTTCCCATAACAATAGGACTGCACTAAGGGTTAACCCTAAGTCCTTATCTTTTTACTTTAGTTTTGGATGCACTGGCGGAACACATCAAAGAGTTAACACCGAGATGTATGCTTTTTGTAGATGACGTAGTCTTGCTTGGTGAGTCGAGGGAGGAATTAAACGGGAGGCTAGAGACCTGGAGGCAAACCTTAGAAACGTATGGTTTCCGCCTGAGTAGCATCAAGACGGAGTATATGGAGTGTAACTTCAACAAAAGAAGAAGTAGGTCTAGTTTGGAGGTGAAAGTTGGAGATCATATCATACCCCAAGTTACACGGTTTAAATATCATGGGTCAATAGTACAAAATGACGGAGAAATAGAAGCAGATGTAAATCATCGTATTCAAGTTGGGTGGTTAAAATGAAGAAGAGCCTCATGTGTTTTGTGCGATAAGAGAGTACCACTTAAGTTGAAAGGAAAGTTCTATCGGACAACAGTCAGACCGGCGATGTTGTATGGTACGGAGTATTGGGCGGTTAAAAGCCAATACGAGAGTCCTGTAAGTGTAGCGGAGATGAGGATGTTGCGCTGGATGAGTGGTAAGACTAGACATGATAAGATTAGGAATGACACCATTAGAGAGAGAAGAGAGTGGGGCTAGCACCTACAGTAGAAAAGTTGGTAGAAAATAGGCTTAGATGATTTGGACATGTAGAGAGAAGACCCGTAGATACCGTTGTAAGAATAGTAGATCAAATGGAGGAGTCAAGTCAAAAGAGGTAGAGGAAGACCTAGGAAAACTATTAGAGAAACTATTAGAAAAGACTTAGAGGTCAATGAGTTGGATCAAAATATGGTTTATGATAGAACACTGTGGCGCCATTTGATCCATATATCCAACCCCACTTACTAGGATAAGGCTTGGTTGTTGTTGTATATTTGTATAAATAAACCACGTAGTTGTTTTAATGAAATGAGAAATCATTAAGTCACGATTTGTTGGAAATCATGGCTATGTACTCGTAAAAATCAACGGAGGACAACAATTTGTGTTTTTCATTGGTGGGAATTCGTCGGATCAAGCATTATCCTTTCCCAAATCATAATTTATTGTTGTTCTTTCGTCAAAGAAAAATAATTTTGTAAAGAAATACTCTCACTCCGTTACAAAATGCATGTTAGTACATTTTTACAATATACACTATTTACATAACTTATTTTGACCCTATTCTTTTAACTTATATATAAAAGTAAATGTTAGCTTGAAAGATATTCGATTTGTATCGATAAACGTTTTTAAAATATTATATTTTTATAAATTTTTATCATAAATACTTAAAGATATCAACAATCAAAATTGTGTATTAGCATGTGTGAAGTAGTTGACTGCAATTTATATTTTGAAACGGAATGAATATTTAATAAGTAGTTGAGAATTGTAAATTAGTCAGGGACATACAATATTCTCAAAAGAGAGTCGTACAAATGTTTATATTTAAGGACAGAAGGAGAGGGACTAAATTTGACTTGTGGATCCTAAAGTTCCTTAAAAAAAAAAAAAAAAACTTGTGGATCCTATACTCCATTGGATAGCCTTGTAAAAGACGACTGCAGGCTTGAAAATGGTAGACACACCCAGCTTGGAGATGAAATAAGGGAGAAATGATGCTTGGACCTAGGAATAATCAGTGAACTTTATTACTTGTATATATCATTGTTCCAGTAAGTGAAAAGTTTGTCTTTCATTCTAGCACAGTTGATTGGCCATTCAAGCAATCCTTCATGGATGTGACTCACTTGTGATTGCGACAGAATTGCCTATTGCAAGGTTTGATTTCCACATTCTATTGCATATATAGTCACTACTATGTTTCAGCCTGTACTATAATAAAAGGTAGCAAATTGAGACCATGCATGTTAATATATGTAGATGTGTATAAAATGTTCATTGGAAACATTCTTCCATAAAACTTTACCTTATATTATATTTAACCGTGTATTAATTTATGTTAAGGTAATGCTTCCGCATGGTATTTGCATATAAAGTTACTACAGTGATTTATTCTTTTACAATTGTAGGAGGTAGCAAATTGATCCATGTGTGTAGGTGTAGATGTATAGAACGACTAAATTATAGAATGTTCATTGGAAACATTCTACCATAAAGCTTTACCTTCTTCTATTTAACCGTGTAATAATTTATGTTAAGGTAATGTAACCACATGAAGGATGAATTAATCAATTTTTGCTGCCACTCTCGTAATGACAGAGGAACTACTTCAGAACAAAACATGTCACTGACATAAATAAGGACACTAACCACTCTACTTGATATATTCAGAATAATATCTCAATAGTTAAGTCATCAGGCATATTATGCTATAAAGGTGATAGTTCCATAAACATTGATATACAGAGGTTTGGGTCCAAATCTGAACTCCCCACTTTTCAACATTTATAGAGTTTAACCAATAGACTATTTGACGAAAATAAAAATTTGAAGAACTATTAAACAATTGCTTTGTCCTACAACGTCCGAACATGTTAGCATCTAGTCTGATCTAAAATTTCAATCACAATATTTTGGGAGTAATAGTGCTTCAATATCGGAAAATCCAAAATTTTGGATCACAAATTTGAATTTTTTTAAAATCACTTATAATGGATTAGCTTATCAATTTGTATCCCTCTTGGAATGTACCTAAAAACAAACCATATCAATGGCAAGTTAAAGGAGCAAAATTAATCCACACCTTACGGCTTCCAAACAATTTCTTCACACAAAAAGGGTGGATGTCATAGCAAGCATTGTCTATTGAAAGGTTTAATTTCTGGATCCTATGGCATAGGGATGGAAATAAGTTAGGCAGGGCTAGGTTTTGCAAGGCTAAAGTCTGACCTGTCAAATTTTTGTAAGGCCTAAGCCTGGCCTGCGACCTGTCATAGGCTTACTTTTTAGGCCTGAACCTGACCTTATGAAAGCTTGATTAGGCATGCTAGCCTGTTTAAAAGTCTGTTTTATATGAACATCTTTAAATAAGTAATGTGATCAAAGATCAAATAGACTAGCGAGCTAATTTATCAATGATCTTAAACTCTCCTTCGATATTTAACATGAAGTTTTAGAAAATTTTACTATATATTATATCATATTAATTTATAATAATACATTTAGATATGCGAAAAAATAATGTAAACTAATAAGCTTAAATTACTTTAAAGGTTGACAAATTTATAATTTAATTCAAATTATAGTATATAATATAATAATCAATAATATTATTCATGTTTACATAAGTAATGAGTAGGCCGGCCTAATAGGCCTGAGAGGCTTTTCCAATAACTTGTGGCTTCTAAAAAAGCCTAAGCCTTCCCAATTTAAGAAAAATGCCTGACCTAGCCTGTTCTGTCGTAGGCTAGGCCGTAGGCCCCTGTAGGCCGGCCTGGCCTATTCACATCCGTAGGCATACATAGTAACTACAATATTTTTGGCTATTCTTTATTTATTTGGAAATAGCAAAGAAAAATCATTAACATATAGGTATAGCACTAGGAGTGCCACTATAACAGGTTTACATTACAACAGGATTTCACCAAATTTCTTCTAATTCAACCACTACCTATCCGGTAGACAGAAAAGTTATAACCACCACAATACATATGATTAAAGACAATCCACTATACTGCAATACAACAGACTTTGCAATTTACTACATCAGTCCCAAATTGCCGACACATAATGCTCGGCACACCTCAACTGCCACAACTTTCAGGTACCTCTCCATTTGTGGACTGCACCAATATGCAGATACAAAATCGCCTACCTACATGATCTAAACAGAGCTACGCAGCAAAAGAACGAGAACAATATCACAAATGATCCAACTACGCTCAACCTGGCACTCCAAAACCAGAGACAGCCAATACCAAAATTAAATACAGAAGTCAAAAGCGGGAAAACTACCATTCCAACGCATCACTGGCAGACCCTATTCAGTCCTCCAGCAAGAGATACAAAATGCCCTCAAATGAACAAATCACTTTCAAGCACAGCATTTACAAAGAAAAATAATATAAACCACAGATACGATACGCATCTTATGACCTAGATCCAAGCCAGCGATGAGCTACCCGTCAACAAAAGAGAGTGCAAGACACGCGTATTAAAGGACCAGCTGCTAAAGGGCAAGGATTCTTCCCATATTTTTGGCTTTTATTATTGTAAGAGGAGGAAGTAAATTTATCCCATGTTAGTAAATGTGTGATAAAACAAAAGAACGTTCATTGGAAACGTTCTACCATTAAACTTTACCTTGAACCTAAATGTGTTTGAAGCATTCTACCGTTAAACTTACCGTCTTGAATCTAACCATTTTATTATTTTGTGTCAGGTAATCTAAACAACATTTGATGGATAAAATCGTCAATTTTTATCACTCTAGTAAATTCACTGAAATGGAACTTTAGAACAAAACATATGATTGACAAAAACATAGAACACAAGACATTTTAAATTTGAGAAAGTGGTCAACAAGCCACCACTGGATTGACGACTACATTCCCAATCGTCGCATATTAAAAACTTCGTTTCCTCTGAGACATCGATGTTATGCTTTAATTTCCGGCAATATTCTTCCATTGAGTTCTTTGGTTGTAGAAGCATTTTCTTACACACGGGTGTCCAAAATTGCTGTTCTTCGAGATTGGCCACACTTTCATACAGGGTGCTAATGCTTCCAAAGCTTACTTTCTCAATGTTAGATGGCGTGTTAACAAGCTTAGCGATTGTAGCTAAGGGAAATGTTAAGAAACTAAGCATGATATCCATGAAATCTTTGCCTCCTTGAGCAAATAAAACTTTATTTTTCTCTTCATCGATCAGAATTCTCAGTGAAATTTGTGTGGACATGATAAAATGAATATTAGCGTTGGAGCAACTTATTATGAGTAGAAAGTATGATGATGTAATTTTCTTCTCACACAGGGTATATATATATATAAAGAAATTTGTAATACATTAATTTTTTTTTGTAAGTTTCAAAACAATTAATAAAGCTGGAGAGAGGAATCGGTAAGGTTCAATGGATTTTAATTTTCAACCAAAAGAACGATTGAAATCCTGCGTGTGTCCTACAATTAAAGTGATATCAAAATACGAGAACATATAGACGTTGTTAAGGTGTGAAATTTATACGTGATCAATTATGAATGGGCAATTATTAATAGGCCAATATCCCAAACAAGGTGACAACTAGGGTACCCATAGAAGAATGGTAGGTAATTTACCTCAACCAATGAACATTCACCTTTTTATGTGGTATCATGAACTATTTTGACCCCACCAATAAATTACTCATTTTCATTGGTTGATGGGTAAATTACCCACCATTATTCAAAGGTAATCTAGAAAGAAAAAAAAACTCAAACAAATGATGATTCGACGGTTTCAAACGAAATAATTGGATTGGAAAATGCAACGTCTCAACAGGAAAACGAGTTACTAATGGTTTTGTCTCACGTGACTCATTTGTAAAAAAATATTGTCCAAAAAAATTACTTATTTCTTATCAAAATTACTTCTTTACATTTCTTATCAATATTATTTCTTCTAGGATGAAAGGTAATCATATATGTCATGTACATATGATTATTAAAAACAAAAAAGAAGAAAAGGAAGAAAGATTGAAATGTAAGAAGGGAAGAGAGAAAATCAAGAAGGGTGAGAAATGATATATTTTTTTAATCATGGTGACTTGTTAACAGTTTTGAATTGTACTCAATACAAAATTTACTCAATTTGATGTGCGGATGTAGATGGCATGAAGTATACATGTTCTGTCTAATTTTTCATCTAACGCATGCTTTGAAAGATGACCCGATGTGCAACCTGCAGAAGCCAAAAGAAGAAAAATTAAGCTTGAGGAAATCTATGGTGTGATGACTGATCAGGGATGGTGGAGGGCAAGCATGTCGTCCTTTTTATGTTTGAAATATGTGTTTATGTTTTAGTAATTTTGATGGTCATGGTTTGTTTGTAGTATGTTGTTTTATGTTGAAAACTTTATGAACTTTGGGATGGAGATTGTTCTGATTACAGACCTTTTAGAAAATCTATATCTGTTTTCTTAAGAATATTGATTTTGCTACTTCAGTTACGACGGTTATATTTTCATTGAAGTGAGAAGACATTGAACCAAAATAATCATAATATAGATCAAAACTAGAGTGTTAAAAGTCAGACATACAAACTATAGAGTAAACAAATTATTAGAGTTTGTATTTCCTATGGGCATACCTTGTCCTTCAAGCACATTGTTGTCTACGTGGTTGAATATTGAAATTCATTGAAAAGATCGTAGTAACTAGTAAGATGTAAGTTTAATGTTGAGGGGGTAAATCCTTTCATTTGATAAAAACCTTAGCAGCTAGAACACTTTCCTTGTGAATCAATTTCCTATTCTAAAAAGCCACATTAATTTTTTCTTTTATGGTCTAGCAAAAATCTTTGGCCATGAGCAGATGTATATCACTGTTCTGCAATATCTAGAAGTTGTTTATCATTTAAAAGAATTTACTTGAGACGATTGTCAAAGTGGAACAAATGCAATACTAGCAATAACTCAAAAATATTGAAAAACAAAGTTCTATTGGATGAGGCAGGGAAGGATTTTGTCGATGCTCTCTTCAGCTTCCTAACATTGCCTTTAGGTACTATTGCTAGACTGGTTGCTGAAGAGTCAAGTGTTGAAGCAGTGAAATTTGGTAGTTTCAGTTCAATATATCAAAGTGAGAAAGATCTTGATTAACAATATCTATGCTCACATACCTGCAAAGAAATGCTACTCAAGCCAAGGAACTCCATGGAAGCTTATTGCTTCGAGCTTAAATTAAACATCGACAACAATGAACCGTTGCAGCACTACTTCCTATGTGAGGACAATTCTTGCAAAATTGAAAACAGGACTTGTGTGAGCTTAATCAGAAATCAAAAATGTATTTGTGGAAAGCTATTGAAAAAAGAAAAACCTATGAAACTATTTCACAGTTCTTTTATTACTAAGGAATGGACCAAGACAATTAGCCAGAACAGAAGATGATATCAAAGAATCTTTTAGAAGTCTAACAAACCATATATAGATGAAAAACAAAAGATATAACTAATCAATTTATAATTTTGTCTAAAGTAATGTCTTCTTGGCCAATCCTCTGGCCCCACAACTTCTATATGCTTCATCAGTTGATGATTATTGCCATTCCAAATAACTCAATGAAACGCATGTCTCTTCATCGTAATTTTTTTTATCTGTTGATGAAAATAAATTTCCACTAACATTTCATTGCAATCTTATTTACCTAAAAGAGTATTTAAACTAAATTAGACTATGTAGTTCATCAATGGGTAATTTCTGATGCAAATCTGGCGAGTAGTTCTTTGGATCTGTTTGCAAACTGGCAAGGCCTATGTTATCCCTTGATGAATTGGGTGCAGTTTATCCACAAATTAATAGGATTCGACTTTGAAACAAAGGAGATGGAAATCATAAATTAAATGAAGGATACGAAGAAGTTTGATGTTATTTTGATTGGTTTTCCAACTTTTATACATAGTAGTAGTACATGTTTTCAATGTTCAATTTTTAAGAGAAGGACAAAAAAGGAAACATAATGATTTCGATCAACAAAAGTTTATGTATATAGTTAAAAATTCAGTCCAAATATATTAATTTTTGTTGACCCAACTTTTTCTTATAAATAAGACCGAAGAAAGTATTATTTAGTATCATCATCATCAATCAAATGCAATCAACTAACTTACTTAATGTACGTGCACTTTTTTTTTTTTGTTGCAAGACAAGATGGAGTAACCTTTTACGATTAAAAAAGTACTCGTTTTTCTACAAAGACAAAAGACTCGTTTAATACTTGACACAGTTGACTTTATTACGCATGTCAATGCATAATTTTGAGCTTAAATATCTTGAATAATATATTAGAACACATTATGAAAATTTGATATTTTGAAAATACTCATTAAGACAAATCTAACGACATCTTATATGATATTATTTATCTTTGTATATTAGTAGAAAAATATAGTTAAAGTAAATTATGTCAAAATTACACATTTTCAAATGGGTCATCTTACGAGACGGAAGGAGTATTTTCGCCCGGGCTTAAGGTACGTTTGGTTCCCAAGAAAGAAGAAGGATGGATAGGCGGTGGACGGAAAGAACCATAATCATGAAAGCTTCCATTGTTTCTTTCAAAGGAACGATAACAAAAGAAAGAAAGACATGTGGGACCCACTCTAAGAAATGTTTCGACCCACAACTGCGCGGAAAGGAGGGAAAGCGCTGGATTTTCCATCTTTACCCATTACTCATATAAATAAATAGGCTTCAGTTTTAGCCCCCTAACTTTTCAAAGTTGCGATTTTGGTCCATTAAGAAAAAAACTACAAAACAGCCCCCTAAATTTTGCAACTGTAGCAGTTTTGGCCCCCCAAGGCAAACAAAAAATAAAAAAAATAACACGTGGTACCTCACTTAGGGTGCCACGTCAGTGTAGACCGAGTCAATATCAGTCTTGGGGGCCAAAACTGCTACAGTTGCAAAACTTAGAGGACTGTTTTGTAGTTTTTTTTTCTTAGGGGGTCAAAATCGCAACTTTGAAAAAGTTAGGGGGCTAAAATTGCAATTAAGCCAAATAAATAATATAATATGATATTATATATCTATTAAAAAAAGTATACTAAAATATACGATAAATAGTATACGTATTAACCTTTATAATATCTACAACTAAAGTAAGTTTCATTTATATATTAACATATCAATTTTCATTCTCAAATAAATAATAAATACATCAACTCATTTTATCATAAGGATATTTTTGTTATTTACTCAATCCGTCTCTAAATAATAGTCGTTTAAGGTTTATGCACGGGTATTAAGGAAATGATTAATTGTGTTGATTTTAATTGTAAAATTAATATCATTTATTAAAATAGTCTTATTAATTGTAGTTAGTGGAGTAGTTAAGTTGGATGAAATTCAATAAGTAATGGTATAATGGAAAAAAATAATAAATGATGCATTGGTATTCTAAAATGACAATTATTTTAGGAGAAAAAAATGGTAAAGAGACAATTATTGTGAGACGGAGGGAGTATTAGATCTGCATCTTTTTTTCCTTTCACTTATACTCCCTCCGTCCTTATATCTAAACTCTCATTTGATTTTATTTTTGTCCCTAAATGTAAACTCCCTTTCAAATTACTAGATGTATTTATTATTTTTTTCCTAAACATACCCCTAATTAATACTACTAACTTGTTTTGAAATACGAAAAGTCAAATTTAATACACATATAAACAAAGAATAATTTGGTAATATTAACACACAAAACAAACACATCAATTATACCGACAACATTTCTTAAGAAATGTGAAAAAAAATAATGGGTGCCTAGGGAGTACAATTTATTGGGCAATCATACAATATTTTTTTGGTTACGAGGAAATTATACAATTTAATATTTTGATTGTTACTAAACGTTAATGACTTAATGTGATGTGTTTAATAATATTCTCCTTCCCAAAAAATACTACTACAAAATGTATATTCTCCTTCCCAAAATATACTACTACGAAATGTTATTTTCCATTAGGAAATCAATTCCAAGGACTTTTATTCCTGTGTTCAAGAAGGTGCATCGTTACAAATTCATTGGTATTTGTTAAGTTTTTAATGAAGAAAAGCATAACAATAACCAAACCTTTTGTGTGGCCAATTACTAATAAGCTTTTGCATTATCTGATGTGATTAATAGTTTCATTTCACATTCCAAAACTGCCTATAAACTAAAACACGTTGTGTTTCTAATTGTTTAGTCTCTGGGTGATCTGCTGTTGTTCTTTACAATGGCTAGCAGTGCAAATCAATCAAGTGAACAAGTTGAGAAAGTCAGCTTGAGAGTTATGGTGGACAAAGTAAGGAAAAAAGTTGTGTATGCTGAGGCTGGAAAGGATTTTGTTGATGTTCTTTTCAGTTTCTTAACATTGCCTTTAGGTACTATTGCAAGACTTGTGGCTAAGGAGTCCAATATTGAAGCAGTTAGGTTTGGAAGCATTAGCTCACTGTATCAAAGTGTGACAGATCTAGATCAACAATATCTATGGTCACAGACTTGCAAGGAAATGCTACAGCAACCAAGGAACTCAATGGAAGGTTGTTGCCACGAGCTCAAACTGAACATTGACGACGCACCCATGAAATACTTCAAATGTTATGGATGTGGGAGATTGACCACTTTTATTAGGAATCCGAATTGTCTTTGTGGAAGGCAATGGCGTACGTATAATGGTTTTGTTATGGAAACTGCTACTTTTATAATTCACGATGACCTTCGTGTGATCCCTAATGATCTAGTAAAGAGTCTTAGTTTGCTTCAGATGAATGGAATCAATGACATTGTTGATATTGAGAGAAAAATGCTACTTATCAGCAAGAAGGAGGCATGTTTTCTTTGACTATTCTCAATTTCTATATTATCCTTTGTGTTGATTTTTTCAATTGAATATTTATTGTTATATGTGTACTTTGTAGGTAGTTGATCTTCTCAAGTTGTCTTTGCTCTCAAAGACTCCTCTGACAGACTTTATCTTTAAAAAGAAAGAAATCCTATGTAAACCAATATCCCATACCAATATTAGGATTGAAAAAAGCTTACCATCTGAAGAGGGTAAGCAGATACTGATGAAATTACTGGTTAGAAAATCAACTAGAAATATTCTGTTTGCCACAGCAGAGGAAGATTTTGCAGACTTTCTTTACAGTTTTCTCACTTTTCCACTGGGAGGAGTGTTGCAAATGCTAGAAGGATTGTCTTCTTTAAGCTGCATTGATATTTTATATAAAAGCATGACTGAGTTGAGTCCAGAGAGATGTTTAAGGTCACAGGAACTCAAAGACAAACTAAGTAACCCTCAAATTTTTCCTAATTTTGAAGTCAGGAACCAAATATTGCCGATCAAAACGGCCATGTTGACCACCGATTTCGGTTTGGTGCCTTTAGAATTTATTGATCCTGAATCCTCTCTTTCTGGGGGATTTGTCAGAAGGCCATTAACAATTATGGTTACAGATGACTTGGTTGTAACTCCAATGTCATCATTTGATGGTGTTTCATATCTTGAAAGAATGAAGGTCCCCCTAAATGACGTGGAGGAAATAGTCCTTAATATCGGAGTGAAGGAGGTAAAGACAGCGTGCGTGACTTCATTTAGCATACTTTTTCATCTTAATATTTCTCAATTGCATAATTTGTATCTTTGGTGCAGGGTCTCAGCATACTAAAAGCTTCATTGACCTCAACATCTGCTTTGACTAACGGCCTGAAACAGTACATAGGTGAGTACAGTATTCAACCAAATGAAACCTCATCATACTTTATACATTATAATTATAATTAAAACGATATTAAATTAAAAGCTCATATATAACTTTTTATTAACTGTCTTTAGATTTTTACTGGATGTGACTTTATTCAAAAGTCGTATGTGAAATACTCCTGGCCAAGTAGTAGTAGTATGTAGTTTGGTCTATTAGCTAATGGAAACCAAATGAGTTAAGTACTATAGGCATTAACCACTAATTTACTACCATCTTCTCATAAAAATTGGTAAAACCATTAAGGATGAGAAAATCCATTTATTTTCATTTATGCAAATCTTGGGTGCCACACGATTTGTGAGTAAAAGATGTATTCTCATTAGTTTCACCAGAGTCTAAGGCCAAGCCTTATATAGAGATTAAAAGATGTGGTTACTTGAGAGATTAGTAACTTCTCTAACCAACTAAAACAGCTAAAGCTAATAGAGTTTTCTACTCTTTATTCCAACATTGCCTCTCCTAAACTGAACTCCTATACAACAGGTTCAGTTTATATAACCAAAGCTAAGACAACAAAAGTAAAACATTT
>Ga0228710_1009297_pt1 | contig 13699 bp, 10 predicted proteins | sample MedpolnodulmetaG_FD_177995 | JGI IMG/M metagenome (GOLD analysis project Ga0228710, IMG submission 177995) | Root nodule microbial communities from Medicago polymorpha collected in Santa Monica, California, United States - pink nodules | ecosystem: Host-associated > Plants > Roots > Nodule...
TTGGGCCATAAAAATGCCTACTATCTATCTAATAATCATTCCCTAAAAGAAATATCTATCTAATTAAAAAACAATTTTAAAACATTTTTTAAAATTATTTTAATTATTAAATTTTAATTTTCTAATTTTTTAAACAATTTAAAAACGTTCTTTTAAAAAAAAATCATACAACGTTTTGCCAGGGGTTAACCCCTCGCAAAGTTGCTGACACAGTCTGTAAATAGCTTGTAGTAACCAGAATGCGTCAGAAAAGCCTGCAATCATGCAGACACAATTTGCCAGGGGTTGAGCCAGGGCCTGTGCCAGGAGCGCATTTGCCAGGAGCTAAAGCCCTAGCAAGTTCATTTGCGATGAGCAGATTTGCTGGTGATTCTGCTCCTGGCAAAACTCCTGGCAAACGTCCAGTTGCCAAGGCTTCTAGGCATTTTGTCAGGGCTTCTGCCCTTGGAAAAATGCAACATTTCTTGTAGTGTATGATTCTTTGATAACCAAGGTTTGAATAATCTACCAAAGGGGTGGTCTAACGATCCCGTCGTCAAAAAATAAACTAGTTTCCTTCCAATACGTTGGTGTTTGTTGAAAATACAAATATTTGAGAAGTTCTGAATCACTTAGATTTAAAAAATAAATAAGGAGGCTAAGTCTATATTGTTGGAACAAAATACGTTTTACAAACATTACCCTTAGAGTGAGGGAGATTGTGAGAACGAATAATGTTTAACAATTAGTTACCCTTAGAGTTTTGATGATAACAAGGTATTAAAAATTGTCAATTGGATATGCTAATATTTGTTCAAGTGTACATGACCATAGACAATATGATATATCTTTATAAGGTTCTAGAAGAACAAAAGAGGGCAAAAGAATCAACAAAAAGGAAGCTTGGAGCTCCTGAAGAAAAGTGCTCCTGAAGTTCAAAGCGCTCCTGAAGTAATGACGTCATCAGAAGCCAGTTCATCAGAAGCACCTCATCAGAAGCTGAAGAACTTAAAGATTCAAGCTGGAATCTCATTTAATCATGCCTAAGAGTTGCTAAAGACGGAAAGAAGTGTAACAACGATCTTGAAATGGAATTTGAAGGCAATGGATGCTTATTCTATCAAGAGCGTTGAAAAAGGACAAATGTACGAACTGTACAACCACCTTTTCCACTACTTTGGTCGTGCTTTGCAACAAGACAAGGATAATAGCTATGCCTGCAAAAATGTTCCTTCATACAAGGAATGGATTTGAAATTGATCCTTTATAGGACAATAACCATATCAGGCAAAAGATCATTGGTGATTATCAACAAGTTTCAAACGACTCTTTTTGTATTGTTGTCAAGGTTTCAACGTATCTCTTCATACCTCTATATAAAGGAATGAAGACCTACCAGTTGAAAAAAAACACAACACATTACAACTGATATACAAGCAATACAAGAATCCACAACGTATACAGACACACAAAGCTAGACTCTCAACAATTTAAAGTTCATACTCTGTTATTGTTCTGTTTTCATTGTTACTTAGAATTTCTTAGCAAAGCTCACATTTTAGAAATTCTATTGTATTAAGAGTCTTAAGAGTCTGTTTCTGTTTTGTATTGTGAACACCACTGATTGTATATTAAGTGTTCAAACTCAAACATATTTCCCTGTAAGTTTGTTTGATTGTAAGTCTCTTGCTTGTGTGCTTGAGCATTTGTAAGTCTCTTGTAGTTGTACTAGAGCATAGGAAATTCTCTTGATTGTGTGCTTGAGCATAAGAAATCTCTTGCTTGTGTGTTTGAGTACTTGTAATTTGAGATTACATTCTTAGTGAAATCTCCTTGGAAGTGTAAGTGGGACAAGACTACTTCCGATTTGTGGAGGGAACCTGTATAATTGCTTTGTGTCTTTCTTCTCTCTCTCTTACTCTATTTTTATCTGCTGCACATTTAGTCTCTGATCACTACTTCAGAAGTTGATTGTTATATGCTTCTGAACTGTGACATAAGTAGGAGAAACGAAGAAAAAGCTAACACAATTCAACCCCCCCTTCTTGTGTTTTTCTCACCTTCATATATATGTAGAGTTCTTCTTTTGTTTTTAATCAAGAGGTGAAAGTGAGGTAAAGTAGGGTTTACCGAAATAGAGAATCTTTAGGAAATCAAAGGCTATCAGTTGGTTCCTTTTAGGATAGAAACTAGGGTTAGGAAACACCTTGGGGGGATAAATCGTTCAGGAAAAGGGTAGAAATTAGGGTTGTTCTTATAGAACATGTTGAAGGCTATTTTCTTATAAAAGGTGTATCTATTTGTAAAGAACTCATTGATAGTGAATTAGAGAGATCTCTTTCTGTTAGACGTATGTCAAATTTGGGCAACAAATATCGTCGTGTTCTCATTCTTCTCATTTATATTGTTTTATTGTTTGTGTTTGTTTATTTTGGTTTTGGTTGCTTCTAATTTTACTCCACATATCAAAGAATTTGTGTGAGTTTTGATATGAACTCGAAACAATTGGCGCCTATGGTGAGGCAATCGAAACAAATTATTAGACGAGCATCATGGGTACCAAGTGGAATATCTAGAAATTCAACGTAGACAACGACTTAGGGTTTTAGAAGGTGATGATGCATGTCATACTGATTAAACAAAGGTGTTTAGAGGAACTGGAGGGAGAGGTTGCGTTTCCAGCTACTATGTCATAAGAAAATAAGACCGAGATGGTTGATAAGGCTAAGAATGTTATTGTCTTGTGCCTCAGAGATATAGCTTCGAGAGAAATCACAAAGCAGACAACCGCGGTGACGATATGGGAATGGTTGAAGCCGTTGTATATGAATAAGTCTTTGGCTAATAGGCAATTATTATAACAAAAACTCTACTCACTTAGGATGATGGAAACAAAAACCATTACAGAGTGATTGAGGGCGTTATAACAAAATCCTTGATAATTTGGTAAACATTGAAGTAAAAGTTAAAGATAAAGAAAAATATTTACACTTGTTGTGTTCATTCCTTAGATCAATTCAAGGATACCATGGTTTATCATAAAAAAGGCATGATCGCCTTGGAGGGAATCCAAACCGCGTTGAGAACGAAGGAGTTAACCAAGTTCAACAACTTGAAGGTTGACGATATTGGTGAAGGTTTGAATGTCTTAAGAGGAAGATGTGGGAGTATAGGAAACCAAGTGAACTTAAAGGTTGGTGACAAGTTAAAGGACAAGTGTTTCAAGTGTCACAAGATCGGTCACTTCAAGAGGGATCGTTCCAAGTTAGGGGGAATGATGATTCTGCTATATTTGCCATCGCCTTAGAGGACTATGAGGATGCAAGTACTTTGGTGGTGTCTTGTATGGAGGACTAAGAAGGTAGCTAATATCAGCTTGGAAACGACGAAACTTGCAAGTTTACATTCATGTAGAAAGGTTGTTTGTCTAGAGAGAATACTAAATGTTAGTCTCGAAAGATAAAGGTAAGAACAGTCGTGGTCAATCTTAGAGGTGGAGGATACAAGGTGAAAGGCATAACGAATGTATGCATTTGAAAGTTAAGATGAATAAAGTTCATCTTGAGGTGGAGTCTTTCACTAGTGGGATTAGGTGGAAACTAATAACGGCACTAGAGTGGTACAACTATAGAGATTGTGAGTGCCATGCTCTAAAGGAGAGAAATATATTCTTTAAGAGGACGATTAGAAAATTTGTGGGGGGGGGGGGGGGGGTATGGAATGACTTATGCGATTAGCTAAAATTCCAAGGGTGATTGGAGGCAAGGGGATCTTTAGAAGGGCGAACATGATCTCTCCAGGGACAAATTAGGTTATGGTGGAACTTCTAGAGCTACCTAGATGTCATAAGGTAGTAGGAAAAAAATCTTCAAGAACGAGGAAGACATATTGAAGAGGTCAAAGTAGAATATTATGGGACTATAAGTTGTTGTTGGATGCAAAGTCAAACAAGAAGGTGGTTGATGGTTAAAGTGACATAATTGTCGATTTAAGAAGAGTACGAAAATGGATATAGATGTAATCAAGGTGAAGATTGGTTGTGTTGGTTGAAAATATACATATTTAAGAAGTCCCAAATCACTTGGAATTTAATATATATATATATATATATATATATATATATATATCTATCTGTGTGTGTGTGTGTGTGTGTAGTTCTTCTTTTATTTTTAAGCAAGAGGTAAAAGTGAAGCAAACTAGGGTTTACCAAAACGGGAATTCTTATGAGATCAAAGGTTAAATGTTGGTTCCTTTTGGAATAGAAACTACGGTTGGAAAAAACTTGGTTAACACCTTGAGGTATATCATTGTGTCTCTTGGACACATGAAGAGATTCAAAAAAGGGTATAAATTAGGGTTTCTTCCTGGAGAACTTGTTGAAGGCTAATTTCTTGTAACCTTTGTATCTTTTTATGAAGAACTAGTTGATAATGAATTGGAGAGATCTTTTTCATTTAGACGTAAGGCAGTTTTGGGTCGAACAGGGTGAACATATATCGTCGTGTTTCATTCTTCTTTATCTTGTTTTATTATTTTTGCTTGTTTAGTCACTTTGGTTTCGGTTTCTGCTAATTTTGGTCCATACATCAAAATATTGTTATGAGTTTTGATATGAATTCACAACAAGATATTTAATCTCAAGAAGACGTATGCATAAATTATTTTCAGAATTTAACATATTACAAAAAAAATTACCCAACAAAAATGTATTCTGAAGACGTGAAGGTCGAATCCCTAAGCCACCCAATTTCTTGGGTTGATTATTTTATTCCAAGTAACCATATGCATGACACAATCATTCGCCCCATGCCAGATGAAACTTCACACATTTTATTCTCACGTCTCGAACACATATTGAGGAAACTAATGAAGTTGTACGTCATAAGTAGGTTGAGATGCCATAATTACCTTAGCAAGAGTGACTCTACCTGATTTGTTAAGAAGTTTAGCTTAGCAAGCTCGAAAAGGAAAGCCTCTCAACAAACCTACTTTGAAATTAACACTTTATAAACCAAAAAATAATAAGACCCACAAACATTCATATGGGTTCCACTAAATTTATATAAGACCTACATAGTTTGATGAAACTCATAAAAGTGTGTTAAAATGCATGTGTTATAGAGTGTATTTCTAGCCTTTTTTAAATAAATGTTTACCTAGAATGGATATAAATAAATCATACTTATTTCTAATCCTAATTAACATTGCAACAACCACTTCAAACCTTAAACCTAATAATTTGGGTGCCAACTCATTCTTGTCGTTGGATGGATCAAAACTTAATCTCAACCCTTGATATCAAACCTAAAATTTTCCTCATTAAACTCTTTAAAAATCTTTAATGACTTATTTACCCCTAAACTAATCTCTCATTTACCTTGCAAATTTGAATTTGAATTTTCCCAACCATAACTTTGTTTTCGACGCATGTCATAATTGAAGCAATTACTTGACAATAAATGTTGTTGGTTTCCAATAAAATTGTGTTCTTTCAGTTTATTATGGTATCAATAAATTCATTTACAATAAACATGACATTTAATTCGGTCTCTCTCTCTTCCATCAATCACCTTCTCTTATACAATAATTTCGGTCTCTCTCTTCTAATTCATTATCTATTTTTTTTTCTCCTTTCTCTCCATGTTTTTCTTCTCCATTTTCTTTCTTGCTAATTTTTTCTTCTTCTCTCACTCTTATCCCAATATTTCCATTCCTTTACAAAAACAATCAAACATGATATAGTTTTCTCATATTTTCTACAAAAATTCTCTCAGGTTCTCTCGTCATCCCCTATCTTCTGGATTCTCTCTTACCCTATCATCTACTTCTCATCTCTACACATCATCATTGGAAATATCCCACTCTTTACTCCTCCAATCTGTCCTTCACCACCAGAAAATTAATGCCATGCTCCTACTCTTCTAACGCTTCCTCCCTTTTCATATCTGTAACGATGATCTCGACAACCGATCCATTGTTCTGGGTCACGACATTCACGAAGAAACCTAATACGACATGCATGGTTATTCTTTTCCAATGAATGTGGTAATTACAAATTCTCTTGATTCTCCTATGCCTCATGAAGCAGTTTGGTGACGATTTGGTTCCGTCATTGAATAATTGTTAGGTGTGCTTAACATATGATATAAGATCATTCTAATTTGTGAAATTGAGAGCAACTAAATAGTTTATTTTTCTTTGATGTTGCTATATATTCTATTTCTTTTAGTTAGATGTTTGTGACATATTTGTTTATTATTTATTAATGTATCATTAATCATGTTATAGAACCGCCGGATGAGAACCCTTCTTCCTAATTAACATTACAATGACCTAATCAAACCCTAAACCTAGTTGCTAGTCGTCAAACTATGATAACCGTTGGATCTTTAACCTTTGGCGCAGATGTATTATCAGCCTTTGATCTAAAATTTAATCTGACTTGCACGCATAGGGTGAGACTTCAGTGACTTTGTGTTGAGTGACTTTGGTGACTTTAGTGTATTTTAGAGGGAAGAGAGTGATGATGGAATGATTAAAATAAATTATTTTGATGAGAGAGAATTATTGGTTAGGAGAGAGATAGAGACAAAGGCACCGAAAGACACCGAAGCCAAAGGCACCCAAGTGCTACCCGCACGCATAACATCAAGGAATTCAACTACTCATTTGCCGCATGCGTTTATGACACTTAATGCACTGTTAAATTTTTCACCCATGCGTTTATGATACTTAATGCACTGTTGAATTTTTCACCCATGCGTTTATGACACTTAATGCGCTATTGATTGGCTTTCCATAACATCAAGGAATTCAAAATACTCATTTCCTCCATGCGTTTATGACACTTAATGCACTCTTGATTGGATTTCCACTTTTCCTGATATATGATGAGCTGAGATATGACTGAAATATTCTAAGAAATGAGCATGATCGATTGATGTCAACAATGACTTCAAATCTAGTGTATAAGGAAGTATTCCAAAATGTGTGAACAACTGTTGTATGTCTTAAACTATTGTTTATGTTGAGTTGTTTTTTTTATATCTATGTTATGGATCATGGATGTGTTCGTTTCCGCTTTAAATAAAATATATTTTGAGTTGAAATAATCTACAGCTATTTCTGTTTGCTTACTATCATAAAAATCATTTTTAGTATCTTTTGAAACTCTTACACTTGAGTTCATTGCATTTATAAAATAAATAGATTTAGGAAAAACTGCTTTAATTAGATTTTCATTTTTAGGCTGAAAATGACTTTTTTTAGCAAGAATGATTTTTTAAAAATAAAAAACAAACACTACAAAAATAAAAAAAAGTTATTTTTTAGTTAAAAAATTCAAAACAAACGAGCGTCATATTGCAACATATTAACTTCTTCATTGTTTATGACTCAGGCGATAGCACGGATAAACGTTCTAGTTTTAATTAATAAATCGTACCGCAGCATTCTCGAAAAGGATGGTCATCACAGCTCCAGGTGCCACAACATTAGCACGGATATTATCCTTTGCCCATTCCAATGCTAAGTTCTTGGCGCATTGATTCATGGCTCCTACATAAATAGACTTTTATCAATTTGAAAATACTAATTAATTATTTTCTGCAATTCAGTTCCAGGTACAAGGATATAGTATGAAGATATATAATTCATCTCAAAAAAATAATATGAAGATATATAATTAAATTACCTTTAGAGGCTGCATAGACAGAAGCAAAAGGCCAGGCTTTGAGTCCTGCAATTGAGGATATGAATACAATGCTTCCATATCCAGATTCTTTTAGAAGTGGGTGTGCAAGTTGACACAAATGGTAACCAGACACAAAATTGGTACCAATTGTAGTTGTTATATCTTCATCAGTATTATCTATGATGGGTTTAGGAGTAAATATCCCAGCATTGTTTACCTAACAGTTTGAGAAATTCACTCATCAAATAAAAATATACATAATCAATATAATTAACTAAAAACCTGAATCATTTATTGGGAAATGATAATAAATGCCCTTGAGGATTGAGGTATTGTTTCAACTATGAGTGCGTTTGATTTGCTAAAAAGTGAAGGACATGACAGAACAACTTCAGTTGTTCAGTGTTTGATTTATAAAACTGTTTCAGGTACAAGACAAACTGGAGCCAAAGGACAGGACAAAAACTGATATTTTTGTCCCTCACCAAACCACAATACAACTTTTTGTCCCACGTACAAGTTGTCTAAAATACCTAAATAGCATTTCGTCCCCCAAAAATCATATAAAACAAAAAAAATTATTCAATGCTATTAAAATTTGTCTTGTACTGTTCTGCCTTGTGTTGTACTGTTCTGTCTTGTACTGTTTTGTCCAGTACTTACTGTTTTGCAAACCAAACACAATTTTTGCTTAAGAATCTTACTAGAATATTGAGTTTTCCATCGAAGACAGAAGCAACAGTTTCCATCAACTTTTCACGTTGGTCCCGAAATAATAAATCACAAGTTGACCCTGTCACACAAAATCCTTTGCCTTTCCACTCTTCCAAACATTTGTTAATATCTTCTTGATTACGTGCACTTATGTGTACACTTGCCCCAAATTCTGCTAACTCTTCCACAATTGCATACCTGATTGATTATTCAAAAAAAGAAACAAAACAAAATAAAATTATCATGATAAATTACATTACATATTTGCCTTAGAGATAATATATTTGCATTAGAGAACTGACCCTATGCCCCGGGTTCCACCAGTCACTAGAGCTGTCATTCCTTGGAGTGACCATCTTTGATCTTTGAAGCTGCTTAACTTTGTTTCTGCCATATCTTTGTTCCTAATCAGTGTGACTTGGTTGTGAATTTGAAAAATAGCTGAAATATTTGATCAAATAATGCGATAAAAAGTTGGATACAAACAAAACTCATGTGAAGAACCTTGTTGGATTTTGTATTCGTATATGTAGACAGAGTACAAGCTTAATCATTCAAATCGTACCTTGTTGGATTGTTTTATCATAATGTAACAATTGTGTGGTCGAAAACATATATGTAGGTAGAGTACAAGCTTAAGCATCCGAAGTCATTTTGCATTACTCGTGGAAATAACCACGTGAGGCTAGAATGTAGACCACGTCATTTTGGCCAGTACGAAAAGATTCACCCATAAATGGCTATTTTGTACAATGTAAAAAACTATGATTTCTACTCTTTCCCCAGCACAAAACACTCGCGTCCGGTAGCCATTTCGAAAATGCATTTGCGCTAGTTAAGTAACGCAAGTATTAAACTCTGTGTTACTTAACTAACACTGCGTGAGTTAACTAGCGCAACGTTAGTTAACTCATGCTACGTGCTGACCAAAGTGAAAAAAATGTTTGTTCTTCAGTTTTGACCACCGGCCAACTTGCATGAGTTAACTCGTGCAAAGGCTCAGTGGTGCGTGACTAAAGTCACGCAGAGATTATAAGGTACGTGAGTTAAGTCACGCAGGGGTATATTTGAAAAAACTGCAGGCCGCAAGTGCTTTGTGCAGGGGGAGAGCAGAATTCAAATACTATAGCTATCAAAACCCGGCCCATTTTGGGCCGGCTCTAACGGACATTGGGATTTATCAAGCCGGGTCACAAAGCCCGGTTGAAATATGGGTTCAAAAAATACTACCTGAATCCGGCCTTACACAGGCCACAGGCTAAACGGGTTGTCCCGGTATCAAAAAATATTTTTTTAAAAATAAAAAAAGGTACTATACAATACTCTTACTAAATTTTTTATAAACAAAATTCAAAAATTTCAATTTTGCCCTTTTTATTTAATTTTTTACACATTAATTCTTCACCCCCACATTCAACTTCTTCCAAACACATTAATTCTTCACCTCCACATTCAACTTCTTCCAATTTAGTATGAATTCACCCCCACATGATATCCTTCTATGTATGTGTTTCCAATTTTTTTCCTTCACTAGAAAACCTTTCCGAAAATTTCCCGTAACGTTCATGTTTGCGTTTCTGGAATTTTACTTTGAAGATGTGTGTTGTTGAAAAAAAACTTTGAAGCATGTGTGATGAAATAAATATTCATGTGTGAGGAAAGCATCAAGCCATGTGAGATGAAAATATTTGCATGATTTGAAGCACTACGGGAAACACTATATATTATATCCCAATACTGCCATAAAAAAAGATTAGTAATGATTCCAGAAACAAATATTGGGATTTCTGATTCACGATTTAATAGAGTAGGGGGAACGATTCCATGAAATCATGAAAACAACGTTGAAAGACGATTTCATGAAATCATGAATACAACATTGAAAAAACGATTTCCAAAAAACTAAATAACCCTGTCAAACCCATAAAACTTCAATCGATGATTCAAGAACAAATACAATTATCGAAAACGAGAAATTCACAACAATTTCAGTAACAACAATAATTTCGTACATGAGTTGATCTCAGTGAAATAAAAATAAAATCGGAACGTTTCCGACAAAGAAGGGTTCCGTTGATGCGTTATTTTGTTTTCTAGAAAATGTAGGGTGAACAAGTGAAAGAGTGACTGCTGCCTTTTTTATATAAAGGGTAAATTTGACATTTTGAATCAAATATTAGGGTAAAAGTACAAATGTAGGGGTGTGTGGTAAAATTTTCAATCAAAATCCAAAACACACACAATCAATCAATCAAAAACAGGTTTATTTTCATTATTTTATCACTTTATCAATTTGCATTTATCTTCTTTTTTTTTCCGTGCATTTCGTAGTCTTGAAACAAAAATCCAAAAAAAATTGTACTTAATGCTCAACTCCAGCAATTAAGGAACACAAAACTTATGGACATAGTTCATTTCTCGATGTAAATTGCTTCAAAAAAAGAAAATCACACTCGAGGACATTACTTTTGGCAAGTGCACCAAAATTATCGAAGTAATAATTAAATTTGTATCCACAAGGGCTGTTGTTAATTTCGACTAAACAAATTTGTTATAAATAAGGATGTAGTAAATTTATGGGTTGCCCTAGACAGTTGAATTTGGTGCATAAAATTTAAACAAAAACAATTAATTTGGTTCGAATATTAAGTTGGAAAAGATGATTAAGCCGGTGAATCCTCTATTGCTTTATGTGAATATCTTATCTCTCTTTACTCTCAATACTTATTCATTCTTTAAGACAGATTAACTAAGTGGTCTTGATCAATCTTTTGACTCAAAATCCTTTCCTAAATTGTAACCTTGTAATCTCTTAAATCGATTGAATAATTGTGGAAGCAAGGTGAGAACGTTAATCCATAAGTCATAACTCGCAACTTCCTATCTCTGGTTTCATATGTATGGTTAAACATAATTACTATTTCAGGTTTAATAGCTAGGGTTAGTAGTCAATTAATACCTAAGATCGATTAATGCGATTGAAAGAAGCTAGGGTTAGCAGTCATACAAATAATCATGAGAAAAGAATTAAGCATAAATAATTCTAAATAAAGACTGAATATTATTGATAATAAAGAGAGTTTCAACTACATGGTTCACATATCACAATAGACTCATCATGGCTCAATCAACCGATAAGATTAGCTACTCATGACTAACATAATCAAAGACATAGAAATAATAGAACATACATAAATCAGAACCAACTATGAGTTGGATGAGATCCACTGCGTGTTCATCAGCTTCCTCATGTCGTCTATGCTCAGAACTTTTCTCCAAAATCGATGACCTAATCTATGGTCACCTCTGGCTTTTATATAAAGAAATTTAGGGTTCAGAAAGCCCGCCATCATGCCACGTTTCGCGACCATCGTGGCACGATCTGCTCATTAATCCTACGTGGTAGCAAAATTACTCAACCATCGTGGCACGTTACACGATCCATCGTGCCACGATTTTTCCAATAACATCATGTAAATTCCGAGCTTCAAACGTGCCACGATTCAGGTCCCTCGTGGCACGATTTCTCAAGTAACTAAAGTTCTTGTATTCTTCTCCAAATTGTGCAAGACTTCTCTTTTATGCATCTTGAGCTGATTTAACCATGTATACAAGCATTTGACTTTCAAACATTACAAAAAGGACACAAATATGACTAAAATACTAGTGTTGACGTACAGTCATCAGACATCTACTGATACTTTGGATAAGTTATTGCTACATTATGTAGTATCAAAAGTAAGTATATGTTTGTGTCGTTTCTACAGGGACTAGTCCGATATTTCTATGTTGTTCAACAATCAATATCGTTTTAAGTGATGGGTTTATAAATTGTTTTCTTAGAGAACCTAATGGAATTATAGAACGATAAATGTAATGGAGTTAAACTGAGAGATAAAATTGTTGGGATTAGACTTCATTAACCAAACTTTGTATATATATTCTCTTGATCAATTATATAGACTCTAGTTATTAGTCAATATTATCATGTATCACTCAACGAACATCATTTATGTCTAAATAATGTTGTGGGTTTGATCGTATTGTTTAATCGACAACTTCTCGGTCTATTAATCAATACAATATCATTAAAGACCGATACTTGAAGTGATTATACAACCCAAATCCATTTCTGGCATTTAGGGTTCAATAGATGATTATCCTATATCTAGATTCAAAAAGAATTTCTCAATAACAATTCAAATCATTAATTTAAGCGTAGGAAAACAAGGATAACATTGATATTCAAGAACAACTAGAATCATATATTGCTAGAATCAAAGAGAATACATACTGATTTAGTCAATTACATATAATCCCAACAAATGAGATTTAGCTACTCATGGTCATGGTAGCCTTGCAAAAATGAGAAGAAATGAATGGAATTGACAACAAGATGATGATTTCTCACTAAATCTTTGTGAATCCACCTTTAAACCATATTTCCTTGCTTGTCTTCTACTATTTCGCTATGTTCTCTCTGCAAAGTGTGTGATATATCTCAGTTGAAGTGTCTTGAAAGCTATTTATACCATGTCTGATAAATGACTGCTCACTTGGCCACACCCAAGCTACTTAGCGAGCGATGCTATCTTCACTAGTGAGTTTCTGCCACATCAGCAAAGTGGACCTCAAACCGCCTTAGTTCGTTGTGGCAAGCTCATGTCTCACTTAGCCACCCCCTGTTTTGCAAGACTTCCTTACTCTCTGTCTATCCTCGCCAGGACTTAGTTGCAGGCTCGTTGTGGTGAGCCTCATGACCATGACCTCGTTGCAAGCTCGCTTGGCCACACCTTGAACTTCTGATTTTTGGCACTCTCTGCATATCCTCGGTACGAGTTCATTGTGGGCTCGTTGTGGCGGGCCTTTATGTGCACTTTTTCTTCTTTATTTGATCTTCAAGTTCATTGACAAGTGAACTCCCACAATAATGGTTGGTATTAGACATAAAAATCACAAAGTAGCATTTATCTAATATTATGGGGATTTTCATGATATACGTTACAAAACAAGTAACTAAACTGGCTAAAATATATATGCTAATTAACTAATTTCCGGCACTTATCACTACATCAATGAATTTGGCACGCTTGCTCGACAGTATGACATTTACCACTGAAAAAATCCAGTTCTCAGGGTCAAGACTACATTTGGCGTAAGCACCTAATGTATGGGAAAAGTCTTGTTATTATGGATCAACGGTCATACTCAGCAACTAGAAGGTCGGGATAACACAGATCAAATGAGCCTTTATAAACGGCAGGAATGGTTGAAGGTGAGAAAGACACAAGAAGGGGGGGGGGGGGGGGGGGG
>Ga0228710_1009298_pt1 | contig 13699 bp, 5 predicted proteins | sample MedpolnodulmetaG_FD_177995 | JGI IMG/M metagenome (GOLD analysis project Ga0228710, IMG submission 177995) | Root nodule microbial communities from Medicago polymorpha collected in Santa Monica, California, United States - pink nodules | ecosystem: Host-associated > Plants > Roots > Nodule...
TAATTTAAAGCTTTGTGTGTTGTTTGTGATATGTGTATTGTTGAATACTTGAATTGCAATTTTTCTTCAGTTTATTGTTGGATATATATTTCTGAGTATATTCAACGATTGAAAGATTAATTTATTTTCAATTTTTAGGAGAAAAAAGTAAATTAGAACCAATACAAAATATTTAAGTGTGTGATTGTTTTTTAATTGAATTCATAGCTAAATTTTGTTCATTTTAAATATAAATTCAAAACAATAAAACTTTTGTTCCAAAAATAAAATACATTTTACATATAATTCACCCATGTATCGTACTAGTCTCTATTACAGTCGATAGGACATGTGCGTCGCACAGGTCAAAAGTCTAGTTTTTTAAATAATTTTTCATAAAATGTTAACCACATTTAGCGCTTCATTCTTCTTCCTCTTTCTTGGTTCCACCGCTCTCATTAGACATGTATCTATGAAATTCAATTCAAGCAATCAAGTGTAAAATGAAGAAGATTTCTTGTTGCAAAAGAATTTCATACTTAGTATCTTCATCATTCTTCATAACTTAAAAGTGATGCATTAGTATCAATATCAAAATCCATCAAACTAATATGATGGCTTTTGGATTTTGATACTGATACACCTCTTTTCATTAGGTCTGAAAAATGATGAAGCTATTGGGTATGAAATTTGGCACCAATAAGAAATCTTCTTCATGCTACAGTTAAGTGCTTGAATTGAATTTCATGGATATGTGTCTGACGAGAGCAGAGAAACCGAGAAAGAGGAAGAAAACAGAAATGTTAAAAGAGGTTAACATTTTATGGATAATTATTATTATTATTAGAAGAATTAAACAAATTATACAGGTGTCATCTTTTCAAATATTAGTCAAACTAATGGATTTTAAATTATTCTAAGAAACTTTTTAAACAAGCTTTTATTTAGTTCTTAAAATTTAATATTGTCACGAGAATCATTATTTCCAACGTTCTAAATCTAAAAAAAAAGTTCTCAAGTAGTCACAACTCACATGTATCATGTAGTATAAGTTTTTTTTTTTTAGCAAATGTAGTATAAGGTATTGAAAAGAAAATGTTTAAATAAAAATTATTAAAAACGCATTGAAAAGAAAATGGTAGTATTGTTTATAAAGAAAGGAAAATGTATTTCAGTAGCTACTAGCTAGTGTAGTCTATGTATAGAATTTAAAAAGTATGCATTTTCCAACCGTGTTAAAAGTGTTAAAAATAATAAAGTAGATCTTTAACGTGTAATATTTATGAAGACAAAATATAGCAAAGACGTTGTATAGTAGCAAAGATACAATGCAATCCTTGCCAAAAGTAGTATAAAAGGTACAATTTATACACACAGAATCATCAGCTTCAATCCCTGATAATACCATAATTAAGAGAAACGTGATATTTGTTCTAACATGTTAACATCATTTCAATACCGGAAATAAAAACATCATTTCAATTCCAATATTTTTTTTTATATAAATATGTCATTTGATTTAGAATAGATTTCACTACTTCTTTTATGTTTGTGCTTCATACTTTTGTTCGTGACTTGCTTAGCAAATGACATTTTTGTACATATTGTAGTGTGTGTTTTGATTAAAATTGATTATGATTAGAAGTGGTTTATGTCTGAATATATTGTGTAAAAATAAGTTTAACCATAAATTTGTGTATGAAAATCAATTATAAAAGAAAAGATCAATCTTAACTTCAAGTATAATCAATTCTCGAGACAAAATTAATTATATTCGACAACAAGCAAACATGTTATAATCAAGGAAAATGCTAGATATCAAGAATGATTTTATCAAGAAAGATTCAAGAATGACATGGCACAATAATCACCCTTAGATTTCAGTCTCATTTATTAACCTTTCATAAAAAAAAAAAATACATAACACCCACCACCCCATGATTTCCAGCCAGACAGAGATTTTATTGGCTAACATTAATTTCAGGACAATTTCTTGATAAAATCTAAGGGTGATTATTCTGTCATGTCATTCTTGAATTTTTCTTGATAAAACCTTTCTTGATGTAGCATTGCTCTATAATCAATTCTACATTTTCAGAATCAATTCTCATCCTTCTATAAATGGAACAAAACATGCACTCCATGGAATACTTTAAAAGTTTTCAAACCTTATGAATCATATTTGAATTCTTTGCACCAATTCATTTTTGGCATGGTTGCGTAATGGTAATCATGTATATATGCTTAATATTAGTCGCCGACTAGTTAACTATAGCCTGGCTATATATCCTTCCAAAAAAATAATATAGCGTGACTAGCTTTTCCTTTCAAATTATTTGGTAGACTTAATCATATGGTAAATTTACATTATACCTATACTACTACCGTGTATTTGTATGGTATAAAAATAGTATCATTTCTTAGCCCTTTTTATTCACTTATAAAAAAAGGAACATTTCTTACAATTATATATATGGTATAAAAACTAAGACGACGAAGTGTGATATTGATTTTTAGTTGTTACAAGTGTGAATTGATAAAACATACGTGGTTTAAACTCTATTTTTATTGTGGTCACTGGTCAAAAGTTTTTAAATAAAAACCATTTATTTATAGATTTTTTTTTGTATATGTTTAACATCAACGCAAAGGACTGATTCCAATATTTATTTGTCTTATTAAAATCATCCACTATAACTATCATTGTGAATAAACAAAGCGTTTACTTCAATAATGGCAAATAATAATAAATTGGAAAAAATAAAATATATTGAGTTGATTCCACGCAGAGAGGGAATATCCTAGTAGAAAATAATGTGCAAATTGGATGGCATCGTATAATCACACACCAATCATTTGCGCATATTCTCTTTTCCTTCTTCACCACGTCTTAGCTTAATATTCCACTCTTTCCTTCACATCCTTCATTTCTTCTTTCTTGTACAAATCTAACATTTTTCTTTCTATGGGTAAGAAAATATAATCTATCTATTAATAAATATTAAAGTTTAGTGTAACCAAACTGTCTGCCATGATAAAATAATATTACTATATTAGTTAGATTTTCCATATTTTTAGTTTTGGTTTTGTTTATGCTTTTTTTCTAGTGTGCAAATTCATTTATGAAAATTCTTTCAAGAAAAAATTCATTTATGAAGAAATAAAATACCGGAGGGATATAAGTCTAACTAATTAGGATAAAAAAGGCAACAAAAAAAAAATTAAAAAAGAACTTCAAATAAGGATATGATTTCTATATTCTCGAACATAATGCTTAATTGTACTAGTGTCTCTATAAAAATTGGTTTCTTGGTGATAATGAGATTACTATTTCCTCCATATGCATAACATCTTGTTTGCATTAACCTAAATTATTGTTTCAAACGGGATATATATCTCAAAGAAGATATATTCCCTTAACGCAGGTGCGATTTCTCTCTTATATCTAGGTATAAGTGTCTCTAAATTATTGTTTCAACATCTTATTTTCTCTCTTCCTTTCATATCATTAATCTTTCATATCTATCACCCCTCCTATTTATATCTCTCTCAAGATATATACACCTATTAAAGTATCTAACAAACATTTTCCTTAACTTAATTTATCTTACACTTACAAAAAAAATCTTTTGTTTTATAAAGTTGAAACATGAAATTTGAAAGAAGAAAAAAACACACTCCAACAATATCCGATTTCCTGTTTGGACTTTATAAAACAAAAGAAATAAAGTTTATTTAAAGTAAGATAAATTAGGTTTAAAAAATAATAATGTGCAACACATTAAAGTGAAGTGATGGTTAACACCATTTGTACGGTTCGTATTATATTAAGTTTTTTTCTATTCGAAAACTCAATACATGTCTAATTAAACATCAATTAATTTGGGAGACCAATTTTACTAGTATTTGCTGGTGGAGAGAGCTCGTTTCAAGTCAAAACAAATCAATGTATTTTTTTTTTTAAAGCAAATCTATGTATAAATTTCACTATTAACCGGCTGATCGTTGATATGTATAAATTTCACTATTAACCGGTTGATCGTTGATATGTACTTGACTTACTTGAACAATATAAAATCGAATTTCTTTGACTTTTCCTAGGAAAAAATAAATAAAGAAGGCTCTTTTCTTAGTCTGGTTCTAATATCATTCTTTGTTTATTTTTTTGTTCCTGAGAACGTTTGACAAGATAATGGTCGGAGAAGTGTGGACAACCGTTGATTATTTCTTAGTTTCAGACAATAGCTAACGTTAAATTAAGTATGGCTAAAATATCTCCGTGAGCTTAGCTCAGTTGGTAGGGATATTGCATTTTATATGCAGGGGCCGAGGTTTGAACCCCGGGCACTCCACTTCCCCACAATTAAATTGTGCGAGCTCTAGCCACTAGGCTACTTGATAAAAAAAAAAAAAAGTATAGCTAAACTAAATCAAGCAATTTAAACTCAAATGGGTAATAAGTTTTATCAATGACGAATTATTTAAGAAAATCTAAATTTAATTTCTAGTTGAAAACAATTTTTAATCAGATTTTATTTATGTATCAGTCGAACATCAAATTATCAGAGCTCTTTTTCTATGAGAATCGAAAAGTTAACATAAAAAAACTAGTTAAACTAAAAATACCACAGGTATGCTAAACGTGATAATTTTGTCTCCCTTAAACGTTTAAGATTTCAACTAAATCAACCTTTTGTTTATCTAAAAAAGAAACTGAGCTAATCTTTAACAAAAGTTTTTTTTTTTTAGTAGCAGTTCATTGTTTATACTTTAGACTAATGTGCATATTAATTAATAAAGAAAAGGTGGTGGCGCATGATGTATGGAACGAGAGTCTCGTGTATTAAGGGAGATGAAGACCTTGTAATAAACGTGGCCAGTATCTCTTTCAACCAACGTAACTGTCGACAGCTGGCATGATGATGTGGCACAGTGTGGACATCTCATCTTCAAACCACGTGATCTTAACATCTTCATCCACACACACCATTGCCATATCACATGTCTTTCTATCGTCGTTTTGCCCACTTGCTCAATAGTGTGTCTAGATTGCATTCCTTTACATTAGAATCGGATATGACTGCGATAAGTGACAAAAAAAAATTCAAAAGATTTTTTTTTGTTGTAGCCGTGGTTTGATCTTTTAATTTTGTATATATTATGTATTGTTAGTTAAATTTTATGAAGACTCTCGAAATATTTAATTCTATTATATATTTGAGTTAGTTAAATTGAAAGAGTTTCTTTACCATAAACACAATTCCAAATAAATATTATTAAAAAACACTTACATGAAATTAATAAAATTAATCAAAAACTATTTAGTCACATCAATTGATACCATTTAATGTTATGCTCTTTTAATATTTTTTTGGTTTTATGTCTGTCCAAGTAAGTGTTCCTCCACATTCAAGTACTCCTTTTTTTTAGTAAACAGATCAATGCATTTCATTAGTTAAAATGTGCCAAATATATGACAGCACATCATCATAAATATGAGGGCTAGTATCAGATGAGGCTATCTTCGCTAATTCATGAGTGACTCCATTAGCTCGCCTCATTAAACTCGACATGAGAGTTTTGGAAACTATCTTGAAACAATTAATAATACAACCAAATTCACTATTATCATCTATACATGTATGAAAAGAGTCTACGACCTGCTGAGAATCTAACACGGAGTCTACATTATCAAATTGAATGTCTAATACACATTGTAGTATCGTATGTAACCCAACTGCTTCGCCTATTACAACATCACATAGGGGAGAAAATCAATCAGTTTTCGCAAGCACAACCTCACCAACATAACCCTGAATACACATTCTAATACCGACTTTATTAAGTGATGAGGAGAAAGAAACGTATATGTTACATTAATACCAACCTCAAGCTGGTTTTTCCCACTGAATCAACTTTTGCCGGTTTGACTCCGGCAGATTCATGACTCTAGTTGCGCCACCGTCTCATCTAATAGCTCGTGCCGATCTCCAATCCTCAAGGAGAATCGTTACCCGAGTCAAAACTTGAGCATTCGTTTTAGTCTTCTCTTGCCATAACATTATATTCCTTCTTTTCTAAATGCTCCACAAAATTGTGGCAAAGAGTACACTTTGAGACGGGGTGAGCTGAGATAACAAACTAAAGATTAATGCATACATATTATAATCTTGCCTAAGGGCCCTGTCAATCTTGGCCCATAGATTGACCTCGCGCCGTATGTGCATAACGCCTGGACATTCTAATAAGACATGGATACTATCGTTATAATTACTACCGCAAAGCACACAGTCTATGGGATAGTGCATACCTGTACTGCTGAGGCGAGCTCTAGTAGGAACATAGCCCCGAAAACACACGCCACAAAAGATTCTTAATCTTTGGGGGAACTTTGAGCTTCAAAATTAAGTGCTAGCAACCTGGTACATGTAAGTGAGAGTTGTATGCAATCTCACTTACACATATTTTATAGGCATTACACACCAAATAAATACCGTTCTTTTCCGCTTAACATCAAGAGATTGAGGGATGTAAACCTGACCTAGTGAGATTAAACAAAAGTGTAATAACAACCCTTAAAGGGGAATACAACTAGTGGTAAATTACACTTTTTAGAACCAATCCTACCGAGTAAACAAACAAAATAAAAACGAAGAAACGAAATCTGAAGCAAACTGACTCAGCCACCACAGGTACAATCTAGTGAACCCAACACAGGGTGCGAAACCAAATTGCAAAAGAAAGTAGTATATGAGCGTTCTTCTCCGTATCATTAGAGTAAGTGTTCCTCCGTATCAAAATTGTGGGAGATGAAACTATTTGTCAACACGGATGCAAGTTCATTAATCCACCACTTACTGCGACAAAAAGCCGACCACAACAAGTTCATGACCATGATTCAACCTGAAACAACCCATATCGCGAAGCTAAAGCCCTTTCGAGCATTACAGTTCGAAGCCTAGTCCAAAGTTGAAAGATTCACAACCCAACAACGTCAAACTAAATCAAACTCGGACTAGAACCAAGACCGCCACCACCGGTAGACAAGTGGCGACAATCTGTAAACCAATAAAGTTGGCCACCACGGTGGCGACGACAACAGTTTTAAGAGACCAGATCCATATTGAAATTGAGAAAGTGAAAATCAAAGCCATTTTTTCAGAAACTCATCGAATATGAACAAATCTGGAAACAGAACCACCACCGAGAGTGAACCAACATTGAACAATAGCGAGAAACCAACAAACAGATCTTGGGTGATGAACCAGAACCGTCACATTTTGTGGTGAATCACACACACACATTTTCAACAAACCAATAGTCATTGGCGGGAAGGACGATGATGGAGGTTTAAGAACAAGAACGTACCACCATCAAGGATGACGATGACACCTAGAGAAATAAACACCCGAAGAAGTTTGGTGATGATGCAACCGTGGAGGCTTATCGCATCACCAATATCGTGACGACATGGTGGTTGAGAAATTTGGATTAATGGTAGAAGGATCTTGAGGGTGGCGGTGTAAGGGTAGGTTGAAGAGAGAGGATATATTTTTTCCTTGATATATTTTGCAATTTTATATAGTAATAAATTATAATTATCTTTTTCAAGAAAATAAATTATACTTATATGTTTCATTGATACCACAATATAATATAAGAAATATAATATGAATTCTTATCTTTTTAAATAACAACAAAAATGTTTATAAGTATAACTGAAAGTGAAAAAGTCATCCCAAAATCGATCTATTCTCTTTATATATAGTATAGAAAATGTGCTTCCTTACTAACTTGAACCTTCATATTTTTTTTGTTGGTATAAGTTAGCAAATCCATAAGTTGACACACTTTAAATATGATCACAGATCTATTAAATAACTTATGGCCGGGAAAAAACAATATTCTTATATGTGTTCTTAATATCGACACCTAATAATTGTTAGAAACCCCGTCCTTAATGCATTCCCCGTACGTTGTGCTAACTTTAGTCTTAGGCTTATTCAACTTCAGGTGACTTTGTCCATGTTTGACATGACCCTAAATTGACATATGCACTTCAATAGAGATGTGAGGGAGAGAAGCAAATAATTGAGAACGTGGAATGACAAAAGCCAAAGGAAGGCGTATAACGTCGAAACAAAGCTTTTCAATGATTCTTCCTACATTATTGATAGGGTGGGTTACATATTATTGAATTTTGGTCGAGAATTGAGATTGGAGATCAATATCAAACTACTATTAATCAATTATTACACACCACTATTTATTGAATTGAAACAAAAATGATGATTAAAGTTAGCAAGCTATTACAAGTACATACATATGATATCCACTACCACCTACTTGTGTGCATGAAACTCAATGAATGATCATTTCAACCACCTTAAAGTGAAATACATGTCTTTATAACCAAAATGAAAATGAATGGCAACAAGCCTTAATTATCGTCACCTTAATTATCGAATGATTGAAATCACGTTCATTTATTTTTCACTAAAATAGAAAGACAATACTATAAATGATTAATTAATTAATAATAAAAATAATTACACAAGAATGGAAGACAAACAAAGAACAAATCGCGCCGTTAACAATTTTTATGTGACAAAACCAATCATCTTAAACACAACATCCATGAATCTAAGACACAACATTGTTATGCATGACCATTTGAATTTTTTTAGAAGGTCAACAACCTCTAGTGCTAAGAAATTAGAGTGTTAAACGTAGATGATATAAAAACATGTTAATTTCCATAATAAAAATAAATTTTAGAGGATTATTTATTTGTTTCTTAGTATTCTTAGGGTACTTGTTAGCATGATCGTTTTGTTTATTACCCTTCCGTGGTAAGAAAAAGTAGTTCAAATTTATCTATCATCAATCAGTTATAATTTTAAATACATTAAAGATATTTGAATTATTAGTAAAAAATATATTAAAGATTTGAATTATTAGTCAAAAAAATATATTAAAGATATTTGAATTAAATTATATTTTTTTTAGACAACTAGTTAACATTATTTTGAAACTTATACGATTGATTGTGATTGTTCGATAATGTAAACTTCGTTGCACACATAGAGTATCAAAGTCTTTTAAAATCTTCAAGATTTTTTCTATCAAAATAGTATTTTAAAATCTCAATCCAATACACCCCTAATTTTAGAGACAATAACTAGTTTTTAGGTAGGACAAAAACAAAACGTAAAGTTCTTGGGTGTCATAATTCAAACATGGACTATACTTTCAAAAACTATTTTAAATTTAATTACAAGATTTAATTTGTATAATTCAAACATGGACTATACTTTCAAATTTAAAATACAATTAAAAATATTTTAAATTTAATTATAAGATTTAATTTGTATGATCCAAAAGGACAAAAACTACTTATAAAATAATAAACCCCCAAGTTTTTATAATCTAACCGTACGGGTTTACGTGAAAGTGGAAAAAGAACCTTGTATGCACAGTATTGAAAGTCTCATGCTCAATAATGTGATATTGTGAGAAAGGTGTTTAGAATTATAACTATTCTTGATAAGGTTGAGTTACACTCAAAATAAGATGCATGATAATAAAACTTATTTAAGATTCATTGTGTCACATACTACATACGTTTTAAATGTATAATGTTAGAGACCATGATAAAGTGTATTAAGAGTCTCATATTCTATAAAATGTGCTTTAAGTCTTAATTATATTATATAGTACTATACAAGACAATAATGCCCATGACCGATAATAGACTCTTGTGTAAATCATTGGAGGTATCTACTCCTATAATGAAATATAAATAGTATTTAAAAAGTTTATGTATGTGATCCAAAATTTAAACTATATGTATCAACTTTTTAAAGAATTAATATGTAAAAAAAAATGTATCAACTTTTTAAATATTATTTTTGTTTTTATTTCATTATGGAGAGTAATCTCCAAGTTATGTAAAGTGTATTTTCTTTTTCATGTGCTGCATGCATGGTGTTGCTTTTACTCATAACTTGTAAGTTTATAAACACCACACCACGCTTGCAAGGTTAAACTATCTTTCTTTTATCTATTTTAATATAAAAAAGCTATATATCTTGTGGTGTATGATAAACATCCAAGCCATAAGCGTCTCATATTTATTCTTGTGGCTGTTCATGTTTATAGTTTCATTATTTGACTAAGCTTTTGATTTTGAATAATGGCCTAAAATTCATATATTATGCTTTAATATATGGTTTAATAGAATCATGTTAAAAAATGTGTACTCCACGTGACATGTATTTTGTGTGACACTCCTTTCCCCTACAAGTATACATGTTTTAAGGAGCATTGCTATGTTTGGTTTCATGCCAACCATGTTAAAATTAATTAATGTTTTAGGCCCATCATTTTTAAAATTGAGTTTTTTTTTCTATATATTTCAAAGTTTTTCACCTCCACTTAATTTTGAGATTTTTTTCTACCGATGATATGATGTTATCATTAATGACGTACCAATGACACAACGATATATATTATTATAGCGTTAGATGACACTTCATTATCAATCTTAACACATCCGTCCATGTTAGATCTTTTAGTTTGATGTTTATACTTCAATCTAGAGGTACTCAGTTCGAGGCTAGTGCATAAGAGAAAAATAATGAGTTCCAACTCACACATCAATCATATATTTCTTTTTTAAAAAAACACATCAATCATATCTATAATTTTTGGCCATCTCAATTCTCGATTGTATTTACCGCGTGTCTCCGAGGATTCTTTTTTCTTTGACAAGGTCCTTAATAAAAATGTTAACAAGGTCATTCAATTTGCACAGATCGATCAACTTCGTCTTCAAATTATTTGAAATAGCTAAAACGTTCTTGAATTTTACAAACGTCTATCAAATTGATCCCTCCATCAAGTCTCACTATCAACGGTGATGGCATGTTACTTTAAGCGCTAACATGGATTGTCAACTCAGATGTCATGTATTCATAGGTGAAGTTGATCAGAAATTTGGTTTCATTTTTAAAAGTCATTACGAATTGTTATATTTTAAAATCGATCCCTCAATTATTCATTAAAAATCAAGATGGTCCATGAATTATGTCACTCACTATGAAATCGATCCTTGAATTATTTATCTTAACTATCGAACGGATCCCTGATATTGTCAAATAAATGCTAAAAACTTAAAAAATGTGTTTAACTATTATTTACAACTTTTTGGATGTTTGAAATGGTGTTTCATCCATGCTCAATGTAGCGTCCAAGGTCTTCATGCAAAAGTGTTAAAATACCATTTCAAATTCTCTACGAGGTCATGTCTCCTAGGTCCATGAATGTTGTGTTTACGAGGATTGATTTTGTCATCTAAAAAGGTCTAGTGGCGCAACTTGTTGCCCGCTTGCCTGCTATTCGAGTGTAAATAGTGGTTTATATAATATATAGTTACGGGGGAAAAAAATTCTATGTTTTCTACATCCACAAGCATATGATATTATAAACGTAATTTTGCATATGAAAGCCCTAAAGAAGCGCCAATCTTGGCGATAAAGGGGCGGTTAGTGATTCGGTAACACAATAAGGAGATGAAAGAACTCTTCACCATTTAAAAATCTGGCTAGCGGCATGAGAAGAAGACACGTTGACTGTTCGAGATAGGACATGCATTAATGTGTAACCCATATAAGTAACATAAATGATATATGAACACATAATATCTGACACAAATACAACACCATGGATAGTTTAGGCATTTCATCCAATAAAATAGGGAAGTTTTGTAAAATCCCTAAAACCTTATTCTCATCTTCTCCATTCTCTTTCTTCTCTATCAGATATGACCCACCAACCATCCTACGTCCTCTTTTTCTTCCATTTTCAACAACCCTTCTTCCTTGCAAGAACAACCACCACCCACGACCACCGCCGACGACACTCCTATTTCTGGACAAATTTCTTCAGATCCGATCAGTGGTTTGTCAGTCAGTATTCAGATCCGATCGTTCCGGGGCTTTTGCAGAAGAGGAAAGCAGGACGAGCTCGTCGTTGTTGTTGGTAGTCAGATCTGAGCTGATCTGAGAAGACGATGGTCGATGAGAACTTAGGAAACGGTTGTGAAAGAGACATGGTGGTGAGAGTGTCGCAGAAGAGGGAAAGAAAACAGAAGAAGAAAAAATTGATGTATAAATACTGTATAAATATACGATGAACAGTGTTTGATGTCAAATTTGTGTTTGTATTCTGATGCTTAGTTATCATTTCTGTATAAGTAAATACAAACAAAAAATGATAATACAAGATAAAATTATATTAGATAATCCAAATTAATGAATAATTTACATGCAATGCGTATGCAAATTTGAAAGGGTCCTTATCTTATATAAGTTACATGAAAATCCAAACAAATTACAATAACATCATTTTCCAGAATGTTTTTCTTATCTCTCCTTTCAAATTTGCATGGGGTCCTAATGAAAAGAACAATAACTGAGGTAAATGAGATGTGAGTCTATCCCATAGATCCATTAGTTGCGGTAAAATTGTATATTTTCTTCAAGGTAAATTTAAATTGTCCACCAATTTTTTTAATTAAATTGTCCTTTTTCTACTTCATTTAAGTTGGATATGTATCCTTTACACATACACTTTTCTATTTTCACTCATGAGTGTACACAACACAATTATTGAATTGGATTAGAAAAAAATGGAAACTAAAAAATTAGGGAGTATATCAACGTCACATCTCCTTGCTTGGAATATTATTACAACGCCTAAATCCTCAGCATTGCCTTTATATTTTGTGTGCCCATCAATAATCCTTGGAATATTATTTATATGAAATATATACTAAGCTTTTCATCATCATCTTGGAATATTATTTATATGAACTATCTACTAAGATTTTCATCAATAACTCATATTTTAGCCGATGTTTTAGATTTTCACTGCGTCTTCTTCTCATTATTTATATGAACTAGCCACGGTTGTATGTGGTTTATAATATGGTATGATTATGGATGTCGAAAACTAAGAATTTGTAATATTGAACACATTTGCATGAAGATTGTGGAGGTTACGTTCAATATGGATGAAACTTCACTTCAAACATGCAAAATGTAATGAATAAGAGATAAACACATTCTTTTAGTTTTTAGCATTTATATGACAATATTAGTTCTCGATGATCGATTTGATAACGAGTGACATAATTCAGGAACCATTTTGATTTTTAATGAATAATTCAATAATTAATTTGACAATGTAACAATTTGTAATGACTTTCATTTAAAAAAAGTAAAAAAAAAAAATTCAAAATTTTTGATCAATTTCGTCCATAAATACGCGACATCTGAGTTGACAATCCACGTAAACACTTAACGTCACACATCATCACCGTTAACAAGCCAACTAGACATAAAGACTAAATTGATTGAAATTAATCAAATTCAAGGGTGTATTGATTATTTCAAATAATTTGAGAATGAAATTGATTAGATGCATGTAAATTGAAGGATAAAAAGTCTATTCACTTCATACATTAGTGTTTGATGAATTTAATGTGTCACAATTTTTATAATTTCAAAGAATGATTTGTGTTTTCTATTAAAAAAAAACTATGTGTTTTTTTTTTACCATAAATGAATAAAATTTTGAGCAAAACTTAGGTACAAGTTTTTCGTATGGTTCTTAATTGAAAATACAATTTTTTTTTTTTTTTAAAATAACAAAATTT
>Ga0228710_1009300_pt1 | contig 13697 bp, 10 predicted proteins | sample MedpolnodulmetaG_FD_177995 | JGI IMG/M metagenome (GOLD analysis project Ga0228710, IMG submission 177995) | Root nodule microbial communities from Medicago polymorpha collected in Santa Monica, California, United States - pink nodules | ecosystem: Host-associated > Plants > Roots > Nodule...
TTTTGATAAAGAAAAAGAAGTTATTGTCTGACACTTTTCAATACTAAATCTCTCATCCTTTGTTTCTTTATTGAACAACAATATTGTATTTGGTTTACAACCACTTAGAATCTCTTCCCCATTATCCGTTACATCCAAATAAAAAATCTAATACAACGGTCGATTTTTTAAACCCAATAACGAATGATGGGGAAGAGATTCTAAGTGTTTGTAAACCCAATACAATATTGTTACAAAGGATGAGAGATTTATTGAAGAGCGTCAGACAATAACTTCGTTTTCTTTATCAAAGGATAACAAATTCTTGTTGGTTAATCTTTTGAACCAAGAAATAAATCTATGGAATATTGAAGGCGATCCTAAGTTCGTTGGGAAGTACAAAGGTCATAGGCTAGTGCTAGGTTTATTATAAGGTCTTGCTTTGGAGGACTTGAGCAAGCTTTCATTGCTAGTGGAAGTAAGGATTCATATATAGGTATGGATCTTTATTCATTGATAAGAACGAACACAATCCTTTGAAGGATAATATCTTATAATTTGAAAATAAAATTCTTTTGGGGCTTGCATGTTTATACCTTATATCATAACAACTTGATTCATATATGTTCATTGATTTCATAAAGAGCGATCTAAAATCATTTTTTCTGCATATAAAACATAATGGAAATGAATTGGATTGTTTTTGACGCATAAAGATATGTTTTTTTGTCTTCCTGCATATAAACATCCAATTTATGTAGTAAGAAATTAAGATATGTTGATTGGTGATTAATTTTATGTTAAGTGGTAGAGCATATGTGGCAAAAGAAACAATGAATTGATCCAAGTTGTAAGAGATTTAAGCCTTTTAAACAAGTGATCATGGATTTAATCTCTAACAATTGCGCATGAAAAAAAAAAGTAGGATGACGATAACTCACCTTAAGTGCCTCACAAACTTTACAACGAAGATCCGTCATTGCTAAAGCGATGGTGAGAACTTCGTATCTGTAACATTATAATTCAAAATAACATACTTAAACAAAGACACCCGATATATATATGAGTTATGGAGTCATTTAAAAAGCAAATACTTGTACAAAAATAATTCATAGAGATAGAGAATGATAATTAACTGCTTCTTGGTGAAAAAAAACATGAATAAATATTGTGAATACCGATCCAGACCACACACGCTAAACAGTTTGTGTTTAATCCTCTCCTATTAAGAAAAAAAATTAGTTTGTCAAAAAAATAATAGTCAACTTTACAACCAATCATAAAAGGTATTTCTTAATAAAAAAATCATAAAAGGTATTTAGTCAATTTTTTTGACCAAAAGTCTTTAATTAAATAAATATTTAATTTCATAGTAAAAACTCTCTTTCTCTCTAGTAATGTAAATCCACTCAATTTTCTTGTGAGCTGTAGAGTTGCTGGAAGAGATGACATAAATCAGCTTCTTAGTTCTTTTTAAACACAAAACCATCGTTATCAAGATTTTTTTATGATCTTTATCATAAAATTACAAATCTCATCTTTCAACAAAAAAACTCCTGAAAAAATAATTTTATTTTGTTGATAAAACTAGTATTAAAAATAAATCCTGAAACGATATTTATAAAACAGAACAAATTTTGCAAGCAGTATCCAATAAAAAATTTCAGATCTTCTTTGATCAGTATATAATTTTTCAGATCTAATATTAATGATAAAATAAACACCTAAAAACTTTGAGTATAATTAATTATTATTTGTCCAATGGGTAAAAATAGGACATCAAGATAAGTGAAGAAATGGAATCGACTGATTTCAATAAAAATAAAGTGTCATCTCTATCTGGCCCAACAAATCAATTGTATTACATAGATGATAAAATCTTTGGTATGTGAGGAAATGGAATTGATTTGTACGAAATACTCAAAACTGATACGTACACGGGCATGGTATTTCAGGTGCAAAGAAGATGAAAATAAAAACCTTGAAAACAATTTAATTGAATTATTAGAGAGTAAAATTATGCTTATATTACCTTCTCAGACCCGGATTATGATATGAGATGAGACGATGAGAATTGAAGCGTATACTATTGTTGCTGAAATGGTTTCTTCATTCGTTTCTACTGATGGGACTAGGAATCAGATGTTGTTTAGTGTTTTTTCTGTTTAGGCTGTGTAGATTTCAAATACCAAGGTAGTGAATACTTATCGTTAAAATATACAACAATATATAGCCTGTCTGCCCTGCTTTCACACTTTTTTCTCATTAATGTTTTTTAATTAACTTTTCTAATTTTCCTTATATTTTTTTCCATTATTTTATTTTTCCTTTTTCATTTAAAAAAAATACTTCTCTTATTTCATTACACTTATCAATTAAATTCATTATAATTTTCTTTTTTCAGTCCGTAATTTGATAAATTTACTGTTACTAATAGTTTCTTCGTTCATCTCTATTGATGGGATAGGATGTTGTTTGCATTTTGTCCGTTAGCGCGGTACATATATCAAATACCAAGAAAGTGAATAGTTATCGTAAAAATATACAACAATATATAGCTTGTCTTCTCCTGCTTTCTCTCTTTTTCACAATTTTTTACTCCTTAATTTTTTTAATTAACTTTTTTAATTTTCCTTATATTTTTTTCCATTATTTTATTTTCCTTATTCATTTAAAAAAAAGATTTTTCTTATTTCATTCCACCTATCAATTAAATTCATTATAATTTTCTTCTTTCAGTCCATAATTTGATAATTTTATTGTTACTAATGGTTTATTCGTTCGTCTCTGTAGATGGGATATGAGATGTTGCTTGCGTTTTCCCCGTTAGCGCTGTACATAATTCAAATACCGATACAATGAATAATTATTTTAAGAATATACAATATATAGTCTGTCTGCTCTGCTTTCTCACTTTTACACAATTTTTTCTCCTTAATTTTTTTCTTCCATCATTTTATTTTCATTTTTCATTTTAAAAAAAAACTTTCTTATTTCATTCCACTTATCAATTAAATTCATTATAATTTTCTTCTTTCATTTCATAATTTGATAAATTACTGTTACTAATGGTTTCTTCGTTCGTTTCTGTTGATGGGATGGGATGTTATTTGCACTTTGCCCGTTAGCGCGGTACATATTTCGAATGCCAAGAAAGTGAATACTCATCGTAAAAATATACAACAATATATAGCCTGCCCATGCTTTCTCATTTTTTCCCAATTTTTCTCCTTAATTATTTTTTTTAATAATTTAATTTTCTAAATTTCCATATATAATTTTCCATCATTTTATTTTCCTTTTTTCATTTAAAAAAAAAGACTTTTCTTATTTCACACCACTTATCAATTCAATTCATTATAATTTTCTTCTTTCAATCCATAATTTGATAAATCACCGTTACCAATGGTTTCTACGTTCGTCTTTGTTGATGGGATGAGATGTTTTTTGCGTTTTGCTTTCTAGCAATGTATATATTTCAAATCCCAAGACTTTGAATACTTATCGTAAAAATATACAACAATATATAGCATGTCTACCCGTCCTTTCTCACTTTTTCACAATTTTTTCTCTGTAATTTTTTTTAATTTACTTTTCTAATTTTCCTTATATATTTTTCCATCATTTACGTTTGTCTGGTCAGTATAACTAGATTCTGCATAGGAGCATGGCGCACTATTTGCCAAGTTTTTCTAAAAGGTCTTTCTTGTGATCTGATTCACTTCAGCAAGGAAATAACTTTGATATGCCTTAATGTTTTCGACCGTGTCATCATCCCTCCATATTGAGATTCTCTGATGCATAGATGGAGGAACAACACCTACTCCATGTATCCATTCTCTTCCCAATAGCAGGTTAAAGTTAGCTTTTGATGGCACCACCATAAATAGAGTTGGCCAAGTAATAGTGCCCACAATCAGCTTCACTTGTATAGCACCAAGAGAATGTCCATCTTTTCCTTCATAGTTCTCAAACTATGGTGCGAGGCTTCAAATCTGTGTCGAACATTCCAATCTTCTTCAATAAAGATTGAGGCATTAAATTGACGGCATCACCACCACCTACCAACACTTTGTTGACTCCAATATCATCAACCTTGGCTTGAATGAACAATGGTTTGAGGTGGCTTTTCATAGAGCCATATGATTTTTCAAACATGGCCTTTTGTTCATCAACACAACCACAATTTGTTATATAGTAGCACATGAGTCTGTATTTCTCCAAGTCTTCTAGGTCGAAGTCATCCTCTGATTTCTCAACTTCATAAACCACATCATATTATGTAGGCAAAATGGAAACCGCATTGCAAATGACGTCGAAGTCAGGTTCTAACTCCATGAAATCTAAGTCCATTTCATCATCTTTAGTAGGATTTCCTTCGGCATGAGGAAGTGATAGCCTCTCTTTCACTGGCCTTTTATCTATTTCGGCCACTTTCTGTTTTCCTTTTGGGTCAACAACGTTGTCATCAAATTCTACACAATTTTCAGCAGTATCCTTCTTGTATCTTTGATACCTTCTCCACTGAGTCATTGTCATAGGATTTTTTTTCTTTGTAATTATTGTTGTAGGCATATGTCTTTGACTCATCTGGAGTCTTGGTATCAACAACAACATTTTTGGTGACAGTGGCACTGATACTTCCCTTTACCACATTATTCTTTTCATATTAAACATTTTTCTGGGTTGAATGAACCCATTTCTGAATAGGTGCCTTAGAATGAGGCACAAAGGTCTTGCCTCGACCATCTTAAGCAATATAATTTGTGGTCGAAGAATTATTGGTAAAAGGAATATAACTTTTAGCGAAAGAAAATTTTGGTCTATGGTTAGCAAACCATTTTCCTCTTTTCTTTGATTTAGGAATGAAACCCTTAATGCCCTTAGTAGCCTCCTTGTTGAACACATAACTGCATATGGGGCATAACATAACCTCAAAAAATTTTAGTTTACAACGGTTGATGAAGTCAATCAATTCCTCTTCAGCCAAAGGATAAGCCACTTTCATCTTCTCAACAAATTGAGATTCTAAGATGACTTCATGAGTAACTTTGGGGCCTTCAGTAGCCTCCACCATCTGGCATTCAACAACATCAACATTTGCTTCGATAGACAGCTTTTCAACAACATCAATTATGGCCTCCGCCACATTGCAATCTACAATTTCAATGTACATTGCATCAATAACTTTCAGAGGATCAACATCCACTTTCATCTGAGGCGTTAATTTGTCTCCGAATTTCAGTCTGCCTTCATTCAGAGCTCTTTGAACCAGATCCCTGAAAAGAACACATTGTGAAGTTTTATTGCGAAGAAAATTATGAAATTTACAAAAACCTCTTTTTTTGCATTGCTCTAGTGGTGGAATTTTTAGTCCCTTGGGAACTACCACTTGAACGTCAAAAACTACGAGAAAAAAAATCTCATCCCATTTTGTTATATGAAATGTATAGGTTATAGGAACATATTTTTCATTTTTTGTTTTGACGGGATTCTTCCCTTCAGAGGGCCTCAACAATTTACATGTGTAAGGAGGCCCGTGTTTTAGTTCAGCAACATTAACCTCACAATCTTCGACATCTTCAAAGGCGATGTCGAATTCAATACGAATGTAAATGAAGGTGTACTTTTACATTGCGTTGGTGAAATACGTAAGTGGAGGTGTACTCTTACGTGGGTGTGGATTCAATACGGTAAAGTTATCTTCGAAATCCTATTGGTACCACTTGAATCTAGAAGAGTCTAGAACATTGCATGCACTTGATAATTGGTGAGTCGTGTCATACTTGACTATGTGAATTGATGATTATGTGCATTAGTAAAATTTGGTGAATGTTGAATAAAGGATGAATTGCACCTATTGCTTAATTATGCTTGTATGTTTGATAAATATTTGTTTATGTGGGAATTCATTGTGAATGATTTAATTAAGTGTTTATTGATCATTTGAAAATGAATATGCCGCTTTACTTTCATTTGATTATATATTATTTGTGGAATATTATCTAACCCCCAGTGGTTGTTTGGTTGACCGCATGCCTATTTGTACGAATGGGTAGACGGCTAACAAGATTAGTTGCTTTACCTTTGCTTGAGAGTATGCTTGAGGACTAGCTTTGGAGCTACCTCGTTTCCTTTATGCTTGGAGTCTAGTTCTAGGGATCTGATTAGGATGTCGGTCTTTTGTCGTTTATGTTTCATGTCTTTATGAGATTTGTCACTCATTATGTTGAGATTGGAGATTTTATTTGGTGATGTATTATGGTACATGTGACATGGCTACTTACATGGTTTTATTATGTGATGATGAGATGTTATGATGTTATTCCGCTGCGAGTTTTGAAAAATTATTTATGTATGTTTTGGATGAAATCGAAGAAGTAACATCTAGACTCTTTTTATAGTTGTATTCTTTGTGTGATTTATCACTTTAAGGGTTTAGGGTGTTGTATTTTGCATGACTATAAACCTATCATCGAGTCTAACCCTAACATGAGGATGAGGAGACATAGGAAAATTAGTAGACACATGAATACTGGTGGTGAATGGTGGCACAAAAGACCCTATTTCTGGTTGTGTCATTGCAATAGCAGTTGTCGAAACAGTTGTAGGAGAGGTTACTCCCATTTCTGTTGAAACTGGCTTTGCCATGGTTGCCCCCATAACAGTTGACACATTGGCACCCACTGTAGGGGCATATGCCTGTGTGGATTGTGCTTGTGAAGAAGACTGTGATGATTGTGATGATGCAAAAGTATCACTATTGGTGGGTCGAGCCATTTCTTTCAAGGCTTTACCACTTATTAAATGCATGCACATAAAAGTATTTTTTCTAGAAAAAGTTTACTAAAGGCGGTTATAATTTTCCAGAAAAATTTTCACAAGAACTCTTAGATTTTTTTTGAAAAGTTATGGAAGTTTCTTCCAAAAATTGCACAAACAAGGTCCCACTGGGCGTGCCAATTTGTTTACCGGTGTTTTTGGTAAACAATAGGACTAGTTTTGATTATTACAAGAAGGATCAAACCAGAAATCCTAGGACATGATGTGCAATCTTTTTCTTTTTTTTCGCCCCAGAAAATATATGAATGTTCATCATATTCATAGGTTGCTTTATGAACAAGATGAAGAAAACTATTTTTTGTATGAAGATAACTTCCTTTCGACAGAGACCAGTAAAGGAAAATGCAAGTAAAAACTTAAAAGTTTAAACGCAGAAACTTAAAGAAAAGTAAATTGCATTGCATTGAAGTACACGTGGTTCGACCAATCAGATTACATACATTTTGTGACTCTTTTCTCTAGACACTGGTACTTCGAGTGCTAGAATTCCATAAGTGATTTGTGACCCGTTTTCCTTACCAATTCACCAATTCATTTGGATTCCATGGCCAAATTAAGGTATTTATTTAGAGGGGAAGGGGACCAAATCTAAATAAGATACTACTAAATAAAAATCTCTTTACAGGTGTTTAAAAGATCATGAGTGTTAAAATAAATAAGACAAAATGTATCTACTAGATAAATAGATATTTTTTTTATTTATACTAGTTTTTGACAAATAAACTTATTTGTAAGATCCATTAATAGCATATGTAAATCCAAATATCAGTCGTTAAATTTAGTTGATCGCCCACAAATCAAATATTTTTTCAATAGATCAAATAAAACTTATTTAATATAATTGATTTCGTATTTATTTTATCCTATGTTTAAATAAACCAATCTACATTTAAATATTTACAATTATACAACTCGATTCAATATAATGTCAAACATTGGAATACATGAGAGTGAAAGGGTGAACAACACCGTTGGAATTTCTTTTTTTTACGGTTTCCAAACTCCGTCATGGTGGAGTACCTCCTTGGCCCCATGCAGACTTCCTTACACATATTTTCTTAAATTTTTTCCTTCTTTTCACGTCGATTCTAGCTATCCCCTATGCAAGACACCGCCATCATACACCATGGTTTCCCTTCCCTCCACTTGAAACAATTCATATTTCCTCGTCTATATCAAGTCCTATATTGAGGTCCAAATTTTAACTCATCTCCACTAATCATGTGCTTGTAACTCACAACCATAAGAAACCACCCCCACTGAAACCACAAAAAAATGTGAGCGCATATTTTTCCCACAACACCTGATGTTAGCTCCAAAACCACCCCTTAACAATTTGACCTACACATGTTAAAGAAACAGTCATGATAACGACCACCGCTTCTTTAACTAAGGCATTCTTTTCTTATCATAAAAGAGGGAAAATCTCATTTTTCCCAATTAAACTACCACAAAATAACAGCAAATCACCACAATATCCTTAAAAGCAGAGGCAGTTAACAAAATTGTCGATGTAACCGTCGCGACAAAGTAAACAACAATGATTGATTCTATAACCATCATAAGTTTCCCGCATCCAAATGATGAACTTCTTGTAGTGACTTCCCCATCTAGCTACTCTAGATTCGCGGTAGGTCCTAATTGGAGACTTGATTGACATCTTTCCATTATATGTGTCAAGAGCACTTAACTTGATTTTTTTTATTGAGATTTAGCCCTTCAGAATTCAAAGGCATCCAAAATCCGTAAATTGTAATTGCTTTGTAAGGAAAGGAATTTATTTTCAAAACCATAAGAAAAGAATTTGATTTAGTTAATATATAAACTCATTAAAATTCTCGTTATTGTGATATTATTATCGAAATCTTATGATGGAAATCAAATTAAATTAGTTTTTAATTTTGACCTATAAAATAAACTTTATCATTTATTTCATTTTTGATTTATCCTAAATTTAAGTCAAACCAACACAACTAGAAACTCTCGATTTTCCTCTGGAATTACCTGCGGATTACGTTGAAATTTCTGCAGGAAAGTAATTTCCTGCGGATTTTGCCAAGGCTTTAGGTTCCAGGTAATACCTACGTGGGTAATTGTTTCTTGAGGATTTTAGTAACCATAGGATTGTTCCTGCGGAAATTTCTTCAGGAAAAGTGAAAAATATCTGCAAGAAATCTTTGGGCAGAATTGGATGAGCTTTCGTGCCCGTGTATGTGCTTCTGGTGAACATATCGCAAGTAATTCCGCAGTAAACGCCGCAGGTAATTCCGAAGCAAAGTTGTATCGGCAGCAAAATACTCAGAAACTTGTAGATTCTGGCAGGAAAATCTCTTGATAATTTGGAACAAAATATGTTTATTCTCTTCTAATGAATGCCAAATGGCATATTAAAAGTCCTTTTGAATTATTTGTTTGAAAAAGAATTTATTAAAAGCTATCTTGAGAGTCAAATTTGGGACAGAGCAGTAGCTGTAATCTTTTTTTCTTATAAGCTACAACTTTTATTAAAAGAGAACACCAATCAATAATACAAATCTTCCAAACTAGAAACAATACAATGTAACAATACAATGACCATTATCATAGAAAAATAATTATAAACCATTTGATAAACATTTCAGATCTTATTACAACTTCAATATTTTTGAATACAAGTATGCCCCCACCCATTATAGAAAACTAATTTCACAAGCACGTGCTCACATACCTTGCCTTCACCTATGCATACTCCTGCTCAAATCATCAAACCACAACGTCGATACATTTCTCACATAATCTGAATGAACAAGATTGAATTAGTTTCATTATAATATAGACTAAATCGGCCATATAGATTGTTCAAAAAACATTATAACATAAAATAAAATTAGCATGAACAAATAAGCTAGATTAATTGCTGAAACAAATAACAAATAATCTAGAATCAAGAAGTAACATCAAAACCGAACGTTTCTGTTTCAATTATGACGTTCTTCAGTGTTTTTCAAATTAATTATTTTAGCAAGTTTGTAATCATTGTAACTAAACACATTGAGCAGACTTATAAATGAGTGAAGTCACCTACTTTGATATTTTTGAAAACTCTTCTATTGTCAGGATTTATCACTGTATTATATACTGCATCAACTTCTACATTAAGGTTGCAAAGAGAACCTTTGGGAATAGTCACCTGCAAGGTTGTCAAAATCGGGACTTTACTTTAGGTCGAAAGGGAATAGCAAAATCGGGACTCGTAAAATCGCAATCAAAATCGAAGGATTTCACTTAAGGACTTTTGTAGAATCGATATAGAAAATTGTAAAATCGCAATCAAAATCGATGGATTTTACCAAAAAAAATAATACTAAATATATGTTGTAAATGGTATATAGTCATAAATGACTTAGTTTATAAGAAATCGTAAAATCGGAATCAAAATCCATGGATTTTGCTTATTTTAGGATTCTACTATGGATTTAAGTCGTTGAAGGTGAAGAAAGTCTCAAAATCCTGGACTTTAGGATTTAAGTCGGGATTTTGACAACAATGGTCACCTGTTGAAAAAAAAAAACATTAACTGAGACATAGATAGACATAGATATTTCAAATATCATTTCAAATCTTCTTGAAGGCATATAAAAGTTAAGTTGGAAGTTTTCTAAATCTAGGCATAATTGAATAAACCATATTAGCTACTTTTTTTTATGAAGTTTAAAAGTTTCTCAAAAAGTTTAAATCAATAGGAATCTTAGACAACATGGGACAATCTTTGACAAACTATTATTTCAAAACAAAAAACAATATGCTTCACAACTTGAATATTTGGAATAGTTCAACTGAAGTACTCATAAAATTTGACAGGCTGGCAGATATAAAGATGAAAAAAGTTTAAGTACCATGGAATAAACTAGCATCAGAATTTGAAAAGTCAAAACAACTCAAGAAGGGCAAAAAAAGACATCAAAATTTGACATTGCCATTCTCTAACTCGATGGAAACCAAGTTTCTTTTATTAAAGTTTGTAGGTATATGTGTTAAAGAAAATCCATTCCAAGACATATAAAAAAATGATACACTATAATACCTGAAATATTTGATAGATTATTTTGTCCTAAACGATGCAGTTTGATAAGGATAGATTTGAAATCCATGCTTGCTATATACATATACAAAAATATCATCAAATAGACAAACACCAATATTTGGCATACAGTGTCACCAACTAGGATATCACTTTCGAACATGCTTACAATGCAAAACTCAATTCACAAATGAAACCAAAAATCAATTCGACTAAATCAGGAACAAAAACCAACAATCTAGATGCAAAATTACCTGAGGGAAGAAATTGGAAACCTCCACACGCATTTCATCAAACACTTTACGTGCATTCTTCAAACACCAATATTTGGCATACATTGAAGGCATACACATCACTTTGTCTTGGTTTTGCATGTACATGCAAATGTGCATTTGGATGTACTTGTGCATGCTCCCTCATCAAAATAGGACCAAGATATGTAAAATCTTGTCTTAAGGTTGGAAATGGTGGGTGAATTTGAGAAGATGATGGAGGTGGCATGGAATTTGGTTGCCTAGAATTAAAAATAGGATCAAGATATCCAAAATGCGAAATATTTGATCCTTGATGAGTCACTTCTACACTAACTTGCTTCACATTTGGGACTTGGGGGTACTAGCAAGCATTAAAACAGCTAGTTGGTTGTGCAATATCAAAGAAGGTGGTGCTGCTGGATATATTGTCATTCTCATGTCTCACACAAACTATCTTCTGTGAGGATATATCTATATCATGCTCCAAACTTCTGTCGTGCAGTGTTTGGGAATATGTAGTTGAAGTTCAAACTTCAAATTCTAGAAGATGTTGTCTCTGTTCCTTTTGAAGGATATCATAAGGTAAAGATTGTTTTGTAACGGGTGTTACATCAGGTACTAACATAACATGTCTAATAGGCTTCAAATTTGCGTCAAGATTTGATGTTTCAACTTGAGCAGATACATATTGTACATTTTTTGAAGTATCTTATGATTTTATTAAGTCATTATATCTAATTTAATTTTTTTGATGTAGTTGGGGGGTTATGCTCCCATTCTGGTCCCTTTCAATTCTATTCCTTGGCTTAGTAATATCAAGAACTGTATCATTTCTTGTTGATGATGCTAAAGGCCAACGAATTGGAGGCAAACAAATATATGATCATTCTTTCTCGAGCATTTGGATGGCATGTGAATCGGAGACCACCCAATACGATAATTTTTCCTGATGTTTCTGCTGGAGTACAAATCAGAGACATATAAATATGATCATTTTTTTCTCCATACAACACAACCAAAGAGGGAATCTTGGTTCTCTTCAAAATCTGCTCTTCCATTGAAGCATCCATATTTCTCAAGTATGGTGATAATCGTGTCACTACGAGTACACACATAAAGATCAATGTCAGTTGTAACTTTTGCAAAATAACCCCTTTCATCTTCTACATAATTTTTTGCAACATGTTAAATTAGGGGAATTTTTATGTTAAAACCATTCATGGGAGAATTCATAATCAGTGAATACTCAATTTGGTTCTGGAAATTGTAGAATTGTATCAATCTAATCACTGACATTATCAAATTTTAAAATAGCATTTGAAATTGCAAAGTTTTAACCAAGTATGTCTCTTTACTGGTATTAGAGATAAACTGAATGCATGCAATTTGACATGTGTTTCGATAGAGGTAGCTTGTCTATAAACTTGAGCCACAAAGGATCCATTAATCTCTTGTCGGATAAGGTATATGTACATTACTCCTTTAATTGTTTTTTTAATTGCATCTGACATATTCGCAACGTTGAGAAAAAGTCAAAACAATTATGGTTTGTTTTCATTTTCCAGGTTCTTTTGTGCAAAAGATTCCAAGTTAATGTCCTTGGAATTCTTATGAATCATAAAAAGGATATGGAAACTATTTTCGACAAATTCTGTTTGGAAGATGATCTTGAGTTTGATTATCTTCTGCTGCCATCTATTGCTATAGAGGAAACACCATATGTTGATTGGATAACTATTAATTCCATACATCCATCTATCGTTAAGTGTCTGCATCATGAAGCAAATATATGGACTAAAAAGGGATTAGTTTGACCTTGCATATTGCGAAGTGCTATGATTTGTACTCCTCATAATGGTCGTACCTACATCACCACTGGTATAATGGAATTGGATGGAAATTCACCTCTAGACGTAGGGGATGGTGAACTTACCACATACAAGAAGTACTTTGGACAAAAGTAAATAATTTTTTGTGGTAGATGTTCAATGTTAAGTTAATCTATCAACTCTGGTGCCTTATATATTATCCGGGTAATTTATCTATTTTAGGGCATTATTCTAATTTATCCTTTTTCCGAATTTCAGACATGGCATTCAATTGTGTTTTGAGCATCAATGCCTACTTAAGGCAAGACACGTTTTTCTAGTAAAAAATTATTGTCACGGATATAGGCAAGCGAACGAAAGAGGTTTAAGCTTTAAATTGTACCATACAAGCATTTGGTGTCCATAAAAGCACAGAAGATATAGTCATTCAATTATCGCTTTCAAACACTAATAATGTGTAATTTGATTTTAATCATATGTTTTTCTTTTTCCGATGTAAGCAAGACCTTTGTTGAATTACCTCTTCAACTTTGCTCTATAATCATGTCACCAATATCAGTCATAACTCTTTATTGATTTTCATTTATTCCATCGATCATGCATAGACTTGATTCATTGCTTGTAGCTTTGAACTTTAAAAAGATGCATTTGAATCATTGCATGTAGAACGATATTCAAACATTCAAGGTGTGGGGTAGTTTTCTTCTTTCCAGAATTAAGAATTCTATATTT
>Ga0228710_1009303_pt1 | contig 13694 bp, 4 predicted proteins | sample MedpolnodulmetaG_FD_177995 | JGI IMG/M metagenome (GOLD analysis project Ga0228710, IMG submission 177995) | Root nodule microbial communities from Medicago polymorpha collected in Santa Monica, California, United States - pink nodules | ecosystem: Host-associated > Plants > Roots > Nodule...
GTTTTTTTATTATTTTAAAAATATCACTTTTTAAAATAATAAAAAAACTAGTTCATGTGTTACTTCCTTGTTTTTTTTTAAAAAAATATAGAGTCAAAATAGTTTTTTTTTTTAGAAAAGTTAATCCTAATAGTTTTTTTTATATTAGAGTCAAAATAGATTTTTTTTTTTTTTGATAAAATGATTTTTGTGAAAATCCTAAACGAACTCTTAAAAATGACAAAAAGTGATCTCTTTAATTAAAAAATATATTTACAAAAAATCTAAAAACATTAACGGGATTCAAACCTAAAACCTCTCGAATTTAATGTGTCTTTTTATCACAAGACCAAAGTCTAGTGTAGAAAATAGCTCAAAAAAAAACCTCGCGAAAGGGAACCCTCCCTATTGTCTATTTTTCTATTATAAATGAACCCTCCATTTCTTTGAGAAATGGAAAGGGTTGAGCTCATATGAACGATTTTCTCATTGGTATTGAACGGATGCATCTGTTCAACACATACACTGGACGGGATTTGAATCTCATCAAACAAGATTTTTGGCTTTTAGGTTTTGGTTGCTTAAATTAATAATTGAAAATTATCATTTCACATAGTTGAACATGTGGAGACTTTCATGAGATGATTAATACCAGAGTGGATCTTCATATTGAGCTAATGAACCACACAAGTGAATTGGACATAACACATTCACCCAGAATTTTAAGATACTAGATATATTAGTCTTATCACTTATATGTTGTTTAACATATTCTTCCATCCAATGTGGAACTTCTAACTCAAATTTGACATGTTGATATATTTAGACGTTAGTTGTTGGGAAAGCAAAAGGAGAAAATCTCCACTTTGTTGGGACTTCTATGAGAGTCTTAAGTAATGGAGTGAATAATAACATTGGGCTAACAACAACCACACAAGTGAGTTTGACACATCTTCACCAAAAATCTTAAAGCATTATATAAGGAGGTCTTCTCACATATATATTGTTCAACATCTACTCTTTCATCCAATGTAAAACTGCTATTTCACAGTTGACATGTCAATATTTTGATGCTAGTTGTTGGGAAAGCAACAATGGAAAATCTCCACTAGAACTTCCTAGGGAGCATTGAACACTAGGGCGGATCATTGATTGGGCTAATAGCAACTACACAAATGAGCTAATTAGATACAACATCTTCACTCAAAATCTTAACACGTTAGGTATATGGTCTAGTTTTATCGCTTATATATTGTTCAAACCCGCTGGGGTTGACGGGTGGTTTTGACGTGAAACTTTAGAGTGTGCTAGTTTGGCTTCTTTAAAAAAATTATTGTTCAACATCTACTATTTCATCTAATGTGCCGCACTAAAGGTGGCAAGAGATATTGTCCAACGGATCATCATCAACAAAGTCGATGAATACTTTGATACTTAAAAATGTCACAAGTATAAAACTGATGATTTATATGCTACACCATTTTTCCATAATCTTATTTTTATTTCAGTTTTTAGAAAAGTGCTAATGAGTGTTATGTAATAACCTTAAATAGTAAGTTTTATGAAGTTTTTATGAAATTTCATCATAAATTGAAGTCTTTAACTTTTTCTTTAAATAATTTTTTTTATTGTCGTGCTGATAGTATGAAGTTTCCACCGCCGTTTAAAAGTGACTAATTTTTATCAAAGAACCTATGGGGCAAACAGGGTGGATTCTCCCCTACCAAGCAAACTTTTTCAATACACCAAAATCATGAATCAAACATATGACCAATTGTAACAATTTTGTCTCAACTTTTGAGACAACTTTCTTGATAATACTCACATTGTATTCTTACTCTCTTTATTGTTTTGATTTTTGTGTCAACAACAATTTCCTTTATATATTTTGATTGTCTCATAAATTGTTTTAGAAAATATCAAATCATTTATTAAGCAAAAAAAATCACATATAGCAATATGTGAAATCTGTATACATGATGAATGCAAATCAAGTTTGTGAAGGGTAAAAAGTGAAAACAATAGATTCCCGCAGAGGGCTGAACCTCAAAATAAAGCTAAGGTAGTTTCACTGTTACTGCATGGTAAGTTCGTTAACAATTCCGGCACATAAAGCAGAAGGTTTCCATCAGAGTCTGATCCATCTCGAAAAGCGGTTCAATTTTTTCTATGAGAGAATTGTAAGATATTTTAGGCTGTAGTTGCGGCACACAAAGGATAATAGACTGCACTGAATCATTGAATACGATAAATGAGTGATACTCTAACCTTTTGCCACGTATTCAAATCATTTGCATCAGACGGATCCCCCACCTCCACTCCAACTAGGACACTATCCAAGTTAGTCATTTAAAAGGGTATGGTAAATTTCTGACACCTGCCACGTGCGTGTGGGGCTTTGGGGTTCTTGAAAAGAAAGAAAGTAATTTTAGGGCAAAGTTAGCACTCTCACAATTCCACTCAATGTATTATTTAACCTAAAATATTTTGCTTTTCTCAGCAAAATCATTCATGCACCAGAGAATTTATTCTCGCCATTTTTTTTTGGGTGGAGCCTCTTACATCTCATATCCCAAATTCTCATTATATTTTAAGAACAAATTATATATATGTGTGTGTGTATATTATCCTAATGTACTCTAAAATAATAAGCATATAATGAAATAATATATATTATTAAAAAATAACTTAAATTAAGCACAAGATGTGCTAAGTGCTTACAAAATATGAGCCAAATTCAATGATAGTAAAATACCAGAAGACAAGAACTACATCACTGAGGTCTAAGAGATCGAATTGGCTGGCGCAGCCCAATAAAATTCGAATACATGTCAATTTAGATAATGATAATCTTTATAGAAAAATCAATCTATTGTTATTGATATACTCTTTACAATTGAAAAAATATAATAATGAAAAGGGACTTGACCTACATGGCACGTAGCCAATTCTACTGATCTTTGACATGTTATCATTCAACGGTACCATGTGATGTCTTTTTTAATTTCAAATCAAGATCTTTCCTAAATAGGAAACTTAAACTATTAACCACAAGAATTAAAAGCTCAACAACTTTGTGATGATAGAGGAAAGGATATGATAAGTAAGTAAAGGCAGCTTCACCAATTCAAATAGTTTTTCTTTGTTTAATTGCTCAGCTGATCGATGTTTAACCCGTACAATACATACTGATGTCAATCATTTTATTCGTCTAATTCAGTCAGCTATATACTATCTCATCACTTAACCATTTGATTATGGAGTTCAATCTTTGGCCATGCAAATAAAAAATATCTCGTTTTGTTTTTTTGTCCTTGCAAATATATGTCAAGACGAAACTATATTTGCAAGGACGAAAAACATATTTAAGCTTAAAAAATATATGTTAGAGAAGCAATCCGTTCTTTAAAAAAAATTAAGTTACCTTGATATATTTGTATCTAAAATTCTTCAAAAGCAGACTATTTTGGACTGACCCAAGGCCTATAATATGTCATTGTCTCAAGTCCCACTCCTCAAAGGCTTTATCAGATGGAACTAAACCACAACCTCGGATCCTCTCCGATTTGTAAGGCCTTGACAATATTAACGTCTCTAATCGCCCATCAAATCTAAGCATTGATGAGGAATCGTTTGTAACGATTACTCCATCACTCTCCAATAACTACTCTTTGGTGCCTATCAGGAAACACCATTCATCATAATGCAAGGTACACAACTCTTTCCACTTGATACCTCTTCCTCTTCGCTCTCATACTAACTTGAGCGTCTCGGCATCTATTCGGCAGACATTCATGCTTGGCCATCGTTTTTGTTCAACGCGTAAAATCACACATGATTATATTGGTTTAAAAAAACACACTAGACCTATGTCAAATCACCTTGACTACAAATAACTTATCAATATTATAGTTAGAATTCAAAACAAAAATATTATGACATACACATACTATTGCCTCACTGTACAATGTTATATATATGATGAATTGATATGTACAAATTAACATGTAGAGAGTCACCGCCTCAAAAGTGTTACTTTGCTGTTGTCTGTTCCCGATATCACTATTTTATTCATTTTTCACCCTGCTTTCTTGCTTCTTTCTCACCAATCTATCTAGCAGAGAGGGCTTCACTCACTCTCTGATACAACTCTCTCTCCTCTTTTCCATTCCTCTGCTCATCTTCTGTTTTTCTCTGTTTTCTCAGTTACCCTTTAAATACTTGTCCATCTTTTTCTCCTTTCCCTCCATCTTCATCTTCTGTCCCTCAAAATGGACTGTAACCAGTTAAAGTCATCTTCATCATCATCAGAGGATCAAATTGACATGATGTTAATGATGATGATGCAACTCCCTGAATTTTCTTCATCTAACGGTAATAACAACACCATCAATCAATTTCCACCGTCAGATCAACAATTCTATGGCACTTCAAATGCTTCTAACAATACACGTCCTCTTGCAGATTTAATAGATAACCCTCCTAATCCAATACCATGGTCTTCATCTTCATCATTCACTCACTTACCCTCACAGTCCACCACAAACACAATCTCTTTCACCAATAACAACTCTACTACACCATTAATGTTCCAACAACAGCAACAAACAACACCGTTAATGTTTTCGAATTCGAGCAACGAGATTGCTACGAATGCGAACCATTACGGTACTGCGTCGCCATCAGAGAAACGAAACTCGATGGCGGCGATGAGGGAGATGATATTCAGAATAGCAGCTATGCAACCAATTTACATAGACCCAGAATCAGTAAAACCACCAAAGAGAAGAAACGTGAAGATTTCAAAAGATCCTCAGAGTATAGCAGCTAGACACAGAAGAGAAAGAATAAGCGAGAAAATAAGAATACTGCAAAGAATGGTTCCGGGTGGAACTAAAATGGATACTGCATCAATGTTGGATGAAGCTATTCATTATGTTAAGTTTCTCAAGACACAACTTAAGTCACTGCAGGAACGTGCTTCAGGAGCCAACAGTAACAGGACAGTTGCTGGTTCAGGATTAGGGTTCCCTGTTTCATTCCCTAAGCCTTACCAAGATCGTAATGTTGATCGTTATGGGTGATAAATTTCATTGTTTAGGGTTTAATTATCATGTATAAGTGTGATCAATTTATTAAATATAGTACTCTATTTTAAGGTTTTGCACTTTAGTCTATCTAGAATATTTATCTTAATTTGGTGGTACCAATTTTATGGATTTTTTCCTGTTCATCATGCATGGATATCTGGTTAATTAACTCTTACCAATCATCTTAAATTCTTAATCCACTGGATCTGGTGTGAAATTCCAGTTGTACTAATATGTTATCAATAAATGGATTAATCTTTAATATTTTTCATTCCTCTTTTGTAAAGTGTAAAAAACTTTGTGTCCAATTTCATATTTATTTATTTTTGGTGAATTGTATCTTGGTACAAATAAAATGTTATTCTTTGTGAATATTTTCTTAATTAAAATATTGGAGCGAGTGTGGGCGTGTCAGAGAAGAAAAATTGTAATTTAAAGACAGAGGAATAGAAGATAACTCTAGTGATATTATATTAATTTTAATTGATAGAATAAATAATGGAAGAAATTATTTTTTTTGAAGGAATGGAAGAAATGATTTATAAATTTTTTATTGATATATTTAATTATTAAATGTTGTTTTAAATTTTTATTTCACGTGTTATATTTAAATTAGATAAATACTAGCACACAATATCATACAACACTTGTTATAAATATTCTTAAAAAAACTAAAATTGTACTAATATATCAAATGTCATGTTTCTTAATTAACAAACATTTTTGCAGAAGGAGGGAGGCAGGGAGCAGTGTGCTTAACATGGGCACACAAAATATTTAGGCTCCCGCCGTTGGGTACATATGTACGGCCACTACGGGAAACAAACTGGTCTTGGTTTCTGAGGCTAAAAAAGTTGAGGTGTTTTTAATCTAAAACATTTTCCCACAAATTACAATTAATTAGTATTTGTGTGGTTTGCCTTTCCAAAAAAAAAAAATTGTGAAAATAGTTATAATTACATTAAATATTTGAATAAGTTGATGATAATAATTAATTGATAATATCAATTTTTTCAAACTTTTAATTTTTGGTGAGGCTTAGATTACCCTTATGGATGATTTATCCAATAAACAATGAAAATTAGTTAATGAGTAAACTTGCAATGAGGAATTCTTCCATGGTCACAAGTCCAAATCAAAAGTGTTTGGACACACACATAAAAGGACGGTCCTTAAAATATTCAATTTTTTTTTATCAATTTCTTCCTTATTATTAAAAAAAATATTTCTTTATGTGTGTGTGACCAAACATTATTTATTTGGTCACGTGGTCATATTAGAATTTCTCACTTGCAAGTGATGATGATGCCCAACATAAATAGTATATAAAATAAAATTTGGAACAAATCATTTTACATTTAATCTGTTCAGAAAATATCTTTTAAATGACCCAACTATTTTTCAAAACAATTATCAATTTAGATGTTTTGTTTACAAAATATGAAGAAAAACCAAAAGTGTGTGTTCAATGAAAAGTTTTTAATTGCAGTTTTATTGATCAGTGAAACAAACAAACACCCAGGATATTATAAAGTTTGCATTCTATTAAAACCTTTTTAGGTCTAAATTAATAATATTCCATAAAATCTTACATTAACAACATCGTAGGATTTTTTATACTATAATTTGTTCGAATGAGAGCATGATTGGCCACCCCAACTTCCCAGCAAAAGTTGAAAGATGAGGTGTCTCTGCGCTGGGGAAAGAAAGTGCATAGAGTTGTGTGTAAATTACTTAGCAAGTAGAAATAGAAAATGGAAAGAAAAAAGAAATTCAGGGATTAAGGATGCATGAGAAATCCACGTGATTATCTGACAAGATTGCGGTGGTTGCGTTTACGATCGGGCACGGTAATGACGTCAACACCCTGACACGTGATACCCATCTTCTTGGTCAACCATAAATCTTACGTGGAGAACCACGTCGGATATGTTTTACAGCTGTGCATACTTCACCATTCCGTGAACATTTTCACCATTATTTTTTTTTTTGGTATTCAAGTTTTGAACCCTAGAAGTTTTCACCATTTGACACATTAATAAAAGATATAAAAACTTTTATAAATTTTAATTCAATTGATAAAAAAATCAAACAATATGATTAGGGCTTGAAGATTGATTCTTTTACATTATATATGTAAGTTTCAATGGTTATTTGTCTAAGCAAAATATATAAAAAGAAATTGAAAATGATATTTTAGTTTTTTCTAAAGTATTTTCATAGAATTTCTTGGGAAAAAATGGTTTTCTAATTGAAAAATATAATTATAATTTGATTGGAGTCAAATTTGATTTTTTTTTTAAAGGCTTAGATTGAACTCATGGTTAATAAGTTGATTCAAGTTTTTTTCTTTTAACAAAGTAAGTTGATTCAAGTTGTCGCGGACTTGAGTTAGAGTCAAATTTGATTTAAGAAAATATTTATATTAAATTTGAATTAAGTTTCAAACGGAATACATTCTTATCTATCAAATCGAGAGCTCTACTCGTTTCTTTAGTTAACTATTTGTATCATATTTAGTGTAATTAATCCTTTTTTTACACCTTTCAAAAAATGTTATCAATTCTAAAATTTTCTTCAATTAATTTAGTCTTTAAATTCTACTGGTATTTTTCAATAAGCATTTTTCTTTTGGTACATTTTAGTCTTTACTAAAGTGTTTTCACATTATTTCTTGAAGATAAATATTTATCTAATTGAAAATATATAATTATAATTTGACTGGAGTCAGATTTGATTTAAAAAAAATGTTTAGATTAAACTCATGGTTAATAAGTCGATTCAAGTTGAGTCGAGTCAAATTTGATTTAAAAAAAAAAAATTGTATTAAATTTGAATTAAGTTTTAAAGGGGATACTTTTTATATCCTATCAAGTCAAGAGATCTACTCATTTCTAGTCTTAACTATTTGTATCATATTCAATGTTATTTAATGTAATTAATCTTTTTTTACACCTTCCACAAAATGTTAAAAATCCTAAATTTTTATTCAATTAATTTAGTCTTTAGATTCTACTAGTATTTTTCAATAAGCATTTGATCATCATGGAAAAAGTTTTCAGGCCCCTTTTGCACAACCGAAGTAAGTGGTGTATAGTGCACAACTATTTAATTTTCAAACTTACATTTATTATTTTCACTAATATAAACGTATAAGGTGGGGACATTAATATTTTTAGGGTCCGTTTGATGATCAGGATAGGGAGACAGGATGTGATACATTAATCATATCCTGCTTAAATCTCATGTTTGATGCACCAAATGGATAAGATAAAATAAACCATTTTCCTATCTTATCTCAACTTTCCTTTGTAATTTATATCCTGAGTATAGGCTGGGTTAGAAATTATCCTGATAGGATTAGAAGATCATTCCTTATTTATTATCTTGATATTCTGCCATTTTTAAAATATAGTCATTTTTAAAATAATGATAGCATGTATTTTCTATTATAATTAATAACATGTCATTTTTACAATATTTAATTAATTATGAGAGCAATTTTTTCATTTAATTATAATTATATCATATTAGTTATCATGTGCGCATCAAACACATGATAGGATAAATTTTATCATGTCTTTATCATATCCTATCTCTATCCAGTTTTATATCATATCTTGTCTCTATCCTATCCTAACCATTAAACGGACCCTTAGTCTCTTAGGTAATCTAACGTATGCTAAGGAACCCGGTTAAATTAGATTGATGTAATAACGTGTTCCTTTTTTTTTTTAAGTAGTCTAATGGTTAGAGCTCACACAATTTAATTGTGAAGAAGTGGGGTGTCTGAGGTTCGAACCACGGCCCCTATATATAATATGCAATATCCCTACCAACTGAGTTAGGCTCACGGGGAAGAAATAACGTGTTCTTAAGAATACATTGATTACTACTCCCTATGTCCTTTAATCTAAGCTCTCGTTGCAAATTTTACAAAGATTAAGAAAAGATGAAAGTGTAATTAATATATTTATTTTGCATGGGGATATTACTAAATTGTCCTTGTTTGCAGTGTATTTAAATTTGATATTTTTTCATATTTCAATGTAAATTAGTAGTATTAATTAGGGTTATAGTTGAAAAAAATAATAATTGCATCTAGAAAATTGAAAGAGAGGTTATATTTAAGGACAAATTTTTCTCTTAATGGATGCTTATAACCAGGACGGAGGGAAAACTTAATAGTACCAGTATTAGTGCATTATGCAATCGAGTTCCATATTAAATACAAAAGATACCTATTAAAAACAAAAGGCATTTACTATTTTAATTAGAGAAATGTTAAAAAGTGTCCTTGGAACATTGGTTAAGAGAACATAAATAGAAATAATTTGTTGAAAAATGGTGAAAAGTGTTGAATTTAATTTCTTTTTGTTTCCTGGTTAGCAAGACCCTTTTGATTATTTTAATTACCTTGACGTAATTACCCTCATTTATCTATTAAAATCCAAGATCGACCTTATTAGAATTTTAATGGTTCACGTGAGCAAACATTATATATATATATATAGCATTCTCTCGTCAATGTGATTCATTTATCCTCCTCTTGAACAAAACAAGCTCTAACCTAACCAAATGGCTCAGATTCTTACAAACGAGCCTGCATCCCCTTCCAACACTGCTGATCCAGTGTCGTCGCCAAATCCATTGTCGGAAACCTATACCATCATCCAACTACCCTACGACCAAGTCTTTCGCACCCCTCCACCAGAGAATGCCCGTCTATTTGATGAATACACTAACCGGAAAAAACCTAGGTTTTGGTGTTGTTGTCTTCCCATTTGGACCTTTTGGGTCTTATGTGCTCTGCTTTTTCTTTTTGGCACCACTGCTTTTGTTTTCTTCTGGATTTTAGCACGCATCGTTACTATCTTCGGTCTCGTGTCTTTTCATTGAAGATAGCAGTAAGTTTAGATATTTTAGGTTTTTATGTTATTGGTTAATGGATAGCTTGAAGAAATGGTTTTTTTGTACTTGATCCGGTGCAATATAAGAGATGTAATCTTTTATTTTATCCCATTCATTTGTTTATTTTTTTATTTCTTACCAAAGGTTGTTGCGAAAGAGAGGGCGTAGTAGAAAAATTATAAAGGAGATGTTATGCAAAAACAAAAACTATGAACGATCAGGGTCGCCTCCTTCGTTAGTTTGTATATTATCTCAATAGGTACAACTTGTGTTTAGAATTTTTCTATGGCATTTGCGATCCAATGTTGTTAGGGTTGTGTATTAATTATTAAAATTGATTGGAAAATCTGTTTACATATAAAATGAAATTTCTTATTCGCATGATACACGTATTCAATTAGGGATATGGCTAAAATGCAAATTCAAGGAAATAACGGATTGCCACACTGATCACATGAGTAACTAGTATGTGGTAAATCTCTTGTTACAACTCAATTCTCATGAAATGTAAAATGGCTGGCAATCCATTATTAATAACCTTATAATAATCAAATTCTCTTCTAATTCCTTTTTTCTATTTTCTTTATTTGTAATCTGAGCACATTTACACTTTTTTGGGTCAAGAGCACAATTACACTTTACACTGCATATAAAAAATCCACAAGTTACAATCTGTGTAAAAACTAAAAAAGGTTAACCGCTAGCATTCCCTTATGTTAGATTGTTAGTCCCTTACGATTTTTTTGCGATCGTATAACTTATTTCCCATTCATGTTTACGTCATAAAAGCTCCACAATTAGTGCAAAAACAAAATCAGTGCATTCAATTCATTTATTTCAGTTGGCATGTAATTAAATGATTTTTTTGGTAATTAAATGGAGTTTTTTTTGGCATAAAATTAAATGGAGTTTTTAATGGTATGTAATGTAGGCAAACAAAATCAATACTCCATTTAGAAATTAATTTTGGTGTACAAAATTAAAAATGGAGTTTCAGCAATAAATGGAGTTTTTAATGGTTTATGAGGAAATTAAAATTAATTTGTTCAAAACATTAAAACCGTGTGAATGCTTTATAGAAATTGCCTTAATTCAATCCTACAAAGTTTCAACACATGTGCATGAGATGGAACAGGTCTCTTCTAGCTTAACCAAGGTCCTCTGTTCGAATCCAGCCTTGGGCATGCAGCAGCGTTAAAACTCTTAGGGAGAGCTTACCGCCCATTTGAGTCCCACAATGCTCGAGGGATTAGTCTCTCTGCAGTTGCGCGCAGAAGATACATAGTTTACACCCAAAAAAAAAAATTGTTGATATTCATTGGTAACATCTATTTTTATTTTGTTTCCTTTAAATGCATTTTATGACGGTACTGGTTATAAACAAATCTATATTCGTCATTAAAAATATTATAAATTTAACAAATTTTTTAATTGATACATTAGAATTACGTGTTTCCGAGTTAAATATTATAATTACATCATAAAGTTATTTTAATCATTTAATTAAAAATAATTTTATAATAATGCTTTTTTTTTATCAAATAATAATGGTTTTTTTTGCTAATATTACCATAATGATTTTGTTATTTATTTCAAAGTTTCTAGACAATTTATATCTTAAACGTCAAAAAGAAAATAGACAATTTATATCTTACACTAAAAAAATTGATATGTATCGGTTCATCAAGGCTTTAAATTAATGGCTAAATGACTTTTTTTTTAATAATTTTTTATCATTTACAATTATAATAACTAAATCTTATTTATCAAAAGTGTTAACTAAAAAAATTCATTTTTCTAATTTTTTTACCACTAATAATAATAATGAATGTTGATTATTTTTTAAGGTAAAAAATAAAATATTTAGTATGATTCTTTTATTTAGCATAAAAAAATTAGTATGAATTTTGTAGACCATGTAACGATATTTTTTCTTATAAAATGGTATTTCATAAAATATAAAAGTCGACAAATAAATAGCTCTCTATATTATAAAAATAATTCTTAATTTATTGATGAAAGAGACTGAGTGTATTTGTACACTTCAACTTGTGACCGTATTGTAGAAGCTTTCAATTATTAATAAAAAATTAACTTTTATTATTTATGATGACAAATATTAGTAATTAGTTGTTAGATTAGTATTTACTCATTCATATTGGCTTGAACCAAAACATCCAACTCTCTAACACTTGCTCAAACTAGTTGTGCTACTAAACACCCCAAAAAAATCAATTTTGTAACTATAGAAATAATGTTTTATTGTAACTAGATCGTCACAAGTTTGTTTATTATCGACTCACAACCCAACATTTGTGTGGTTGCTAGATCAACTAATTCAAATAAGAGTTTACTTCCCCCATTATCCTCTTAAGAAAATACGTCTTGTTAATGCTTCTGAGTTTTCATCTCAAGCTTTTAACGAGTATTTCATGTCCATTGAAATCGTCATCAAACATCTGTAGCATATGTTCATGTATAAAATGGACTTTGCAACTCATTTATTAATCGTATAAAGTTAATTGCAAAACCACTTCTCATGAGAAGCAAACTCACCATCTCCACTTAAGGACATGCAGTTCTGCATGATGCAACATTAACTCACATTCGAGAAACTAGTTATCACAACTTGTTTTCTTTGAAATTGGTTTTTGGTCACGAACCTAATAATGAAGAAGAGGAGTCACATATAAAACGAGAGAGGGTTACGTGTTATGGGTTTGAACCCACGCTCAGGTCTCATCTCCTATACATATATTTTAGAATCGTGAAATGACACAATCCACATGGCATAACAAAAATAAAATACCTAAGAAAAGTGACATATGGCAAGTTGAATCACAAAGATATGAATATGAAAATAACTCTTACAATTTTAAAACTTAAATTCCACTTACTACTATTTATGACTTACCAAAAGGACAAAACATACACCAATTAAATATTTTGTTAGACTCAAATTTTTCAAAAACAAACAAGGAATTATATTAAATTAACATAATGAAAGAAAAATTCAAAAAAAAAAAATCGGTCAAGAAAAAGTCAATTATTAAAACATGAAAAATCCGAATGTTTATCCAATTATTATAATATGTAAAATATAAATATTTTTTTAACACAAAAAATTGACATTGAAGCAATTTACGAGTTTGAATTATAAACGTTAGAGAGAATAATAAAATATAAGATAATATTTGATGTATGAAATAAAATTAATAAGTTGTTAAAAAAATAGTTTCATTTCATCGATTCACGTTTTCCATAACAAAAACATTACAATGATTTCATTCAAAAACAAAGAGTACCAAACTTTGAAAATCAATTTCATAAACCACTTATTCATAATAAAAATAAGTTAAGACTTAAGATACGTAAATTTCATCTATGTGACATCCCTTTCTTCCTCTCTCTCTTCTCTCCTCCTCAAACCATAGCCGTCACCCCTTTCTTATTCTTCTCTTCAAAGGGGTGATTTAGGGTCAATTTTGATCCAAAAGTCACTCCTCCGAATTGTTTTTCCTTCTATCCTAATTGAATAAGTAATTTCACATATTTTCTGTTTTCTTTCGTTTGTTTTTGTGATTTCTTCGTCTCTGAACGACTTTGTTTGTTTTGATTTCCCGTCTTTGTGCGGTGTGTTTTTGATTTCCCGTCTTAGTGCGGTGTTTATTTGATTCAGGTTGAAAGATTAGCTTTGAGCAAGTGCAGATCCGA
>Ga0228710_1009307_pt1 | contig 13690 bp, 10 predicted proteins | sample MedpolnodulmetaG_FD_177995 | JGI IMG/M metagenome (GOLD analysis project Ga0228710, IMG submission 177995) | Root nodule microbial communities from Medicago polymorpha collected in Santa Monica, California, United States - pink nodules | ecosystem: Host-associated > Plants > Roots > Nodule...
GGCTTTAAGTTTCCAAATCGGTAAATGATAATTATCTGCTATCTCACTAACACAAAGTCTATATGCACTACACACACTGAATACATACCATTCTTTTCAGCTTTCCAAATCAATTTATCTTCATCAACCAACGGATGCAACGGTGTACTCAAGATTAATTGAGTTGTATTTGGATCAAACAAATTAAATATGAAAGGCGTATTCCATACCTTATCAGACTGGTCGATGATGTCCTTCACCTTAAGATGGGCTAAAGGCGCAAAAGTGGGATTGTCGTATGCAAGGGACATGCCATTTGCAATCCAGGGTGCACCAAACAACGGAATGCTAATACATGTACCTACGCGCCATCTTGCACCTTTTTCATAACTATTTTTGCGGTAAAAATGCTTTTCCACACATAGCTCGGGTTACTTCTTAGTCTTGAACCTATAAAATCATTGTTAGAAAAATAACGAGCCTTAAATAGTCTAGAAATAAAGCTAGTGGTATCCGTTTGAAACTTCTAACCCTGTTTACCAAGCATTCCCACATTAAAGGAAGTCTTGAATCCCATTCCTCCATAAAATTTAAGAAGCCAATTTTTCCAAGACAACCGGTGCATGCCTTTTCTCATGGAACCACCATGACCCCACCAAAAAGCATTTATCATTTTATCTATGCCATCAATAAATTTATTAGGATGGAGATATATGATCATAAAATAAGAAGGGATAGATTGGAGTGTCGATTTTATCAAAACTTCTCTCCCTGCTTTAGATAAGTATTTGCTGCTCCAGCTATTAATCTTATGCCATATCCAATCCTTGATGAAGCCAAAAGTTGCTTCCTTACTGCGCCCCATAATCGAAGGAAGACCAAGATATTTTCTTGTCACAGCACGAACACCTAGAGGATTGGTGATGGATTCTCTCAGTGCTGCTTCCACACGGTTGTTGTAATACACTTTGGACTTGGGTAAGCTAATAGCCTGCCCAAAAGTAACTTCATAGGTTCCTAAAATATTTTTCAACACTTGGCCAGGTATGATCGGACCCGTCATATTTTTATTAACAATAATAGAGTAGTCAACCGTCTTCAGACACATCAAAATCCATCGAATCAATTGATCGGTAAATCCAATTTTTACCATGACATCCTTTAAGTATGGCCAGTCAATTCGGTCGTAAGCCTTGCTAATGTCTAGCTTAAATGCAACATATGATGAACCATTTCAATTGCAATTATGGCATTGTCAAGAATTGACCGGCCTGGAACAAAAGCAAATTGGTTATCAGAAATACATTTATGGAGGATGTGTTTCAGCCTGTTAGCCAACACTTTTGAGAGCAATTTATACAACACATTACACGGCGCAATTGGACACTAATCCCTCATTGACTTCTTCTCATCCGCATCCGAAATAAGTGTAATATTTGTGGAATTAAGTGAGGGAGGGAATTGATTATTGTTGAGCCACATACATCACTCCTGAAAAATGTAAGAGCTACAAATAGACCAAAAATGTTGAAAAAATTTAGGATCAAATCCATCCGGACCAGGACATTTATCCGGATGCATTGAGAACATAACAGCCTTGAATTCTTGAGGCTGAAAGGCGCAACTAAAAAATTATTATCATCACTTGTAATTACAGTCTCAATAGCATCAATAACCAGCGCACGGACACTATTATTCTACAAAAATACATTCTCAAAGTAGCCTCTTGCTACCTGACACATGCCATGCTCGTAAGAAATTTTATCACCAATATCATTTTCTAAAGCAAGAATCTGATTTACCTTCTTTCGAGTAGTGGCCAAAGCATGAAATTTTTTAGTATTAAGGTTGTCATCCTTATACCAATGAGTATTAGCTCGCTGCCTCTCGTATTTATCCTCTTGGACCATCAATTATGTCATTCGCTTCCTCATATTTGTTAACTGAACAGGATCCGTTGTTGCACCTTGATTATAACACCGTCTAATTCGCGCCTACAACTCTCCAGCTCCTGCTTGATATCATTTTAATTTGCTTTCTTTCACGAACACAAATCATTGGCACAATTCTCTAACTTTTCAACAATAGGTAAACCTGCAGTCAAACCCCAACTATCAGTTACAACATCACGAATAATTTTAATTTGCTTTCTTCCACGAAAACAAATCATTGGCACAATTCTCTAACTTTTCAACAATAGGTAAACCTTTAGTCAAACCCCAACTATCAGTTACAACATCACGAATACATGGTTCAATACACCATGCATTCTCAAATTTAAAGTTCCTCTTGGGATGCACCAAATTTTGAGTTTGTTCCTTAGTAAGTAGGATCGGATAGTGATCAGAAGCAAATGCTACTAAATTCTATACTTCTGCACTAGGAAAAGGACGAAACCATTCATTATTAGCAAGAGCTCGATCCAATCTTTCTTCTACTACTCTCGGAGTACCCAAAATTTTGAATCAAGTAAAACGATAACCCTCCATATAAATATCAATTAAACTTGCATCAAAAACAACTTGGCAAAAACCATTGATCAACCATCGTGGTCGAACTGAACCTCCACTTTTTTCAGAGGCATCCAAAATATCATTAAAGTCACTTAGTATACTGATGAGTCAATAATAAGTCAATAATTAGTGTCTTTTATATATTATTTAAGTTCATTCTATTTAGATTTAATATGCTTTTATTTTCTTTTAAGAGCTATTTTACTTCAATTGCAAGTTATTATATTTCAGGAACAAATATTCAAAAGATTGAGGCTTGGAGCAAAAGAAAGGGGAATTGGAGCTGATTCGTGCCAAAAATATGAAGATCTCACACAAAAATATCTTGTGCAAAGAATTAGAAGATCTTGTACCAGAATATAGCATAGGTGCACCCCATATTGCCCTTTTGCTGCTTTTGCTTCTTCGACAAGTTGCCTATTTTAGTATTTCTGACCTAGAGCCCATAGTTTCTTGTGCAACACTTTAGTGATTTAATTCTTGGGACTCAAGTCAATGTTAGACTATAAATAGAGCAACCATCTAGTTTGTAAAACCATCTTTTGTTCTTGGAAATAATAAGTGACAATTGTTTCTTTGAATAAAAGTTCACCTTTATTTTATTGTTATTGTATGTTCTTCTTCTTCTTCTTCTCTTCTATGTCTACAATGAACGTGGGTTAGTAGACTCTTCTTGTCTTGGGATTGTTGGATGAGTCTAATGACCTAATATTAATCAAACCAAGCCTCGAACCCTAGTTTTATATAAATCTACTTTCTAATCTAATTTCACTGTTTATATAATGAACTAACAAATACCAAATTCATAAAGCGACAACGAAGGGTTAGTATTTGTTAATTCATCATCACAAATATCAATTCATAAAGCGACAGCGGATTTTTGATATTGGAACAAGTGAAATTAGACAAGGATTGCGAAACATGAGAATAGTCTAGCAAACCTTGAGACAAATAAAGTTTCGTTCTTCAAGGATTCTAATAGCAATCAACCATGAGAATAGGCGTGGTTGCTAGAGGAACACACTCAATGATTTCGAGAGAAACTTTGATACGCTTAAGAGAAACTTGTCTTTAGAAAGTAGGTCCAATATAAAGTTCTAGGTTTAGGGTTTGGTTTGTGAAGGATTTGTCACCATGACTAACCAATAATCTCAAGGCGCTTTTTATTATTCTTTTTGTTATTTTCTTTTAAAACAAAATACAAAACCTTTCAACTTCAACTCTTATCTAATCCTTATTAAAAGTTAATTAAATTCATAACTCACTGTCGAAACGATATCTTTTATTACTACATCGATATACCGTGCACTTGCAGATTTACTACATCATATACACCAAGGAATTGAAACACATTGTAATTACTATCTCAAAAAATCCCAAGATGCGCGCCTTCTATCTCCCTCGGGGTAACCGTAAAAACCTGTGACCTGCCATTTACATCGAGAAGGATAGACAACCTCAACATTAATATGATTAGAAGAATAATTTAGCACAAAACAATTAAAAGAGTTGCGTCATAATAGTGCTAAGCCACCACTCCGATCATTACTACTAACAACTAAACCATTATCAAAACCAAGCAAATAAAAAAATTCTTCTGTTTTATTTGAAGGTGAGAAAAACACAAGAAGGAGGTTGAATTGTGTTTACTTTTTCATCGTTTTCTCCTACTGAAGTCACTAATCAGAAGCAGATAAAGTTTAGCTTCTGAAGTAATAATCAGAATCTAAATGCAGCAGATAAAAACAGAGAGAGAGAAGAAAGACACAAAGCAATTATACAGTTTCCTTATGCTTTAAAAAATTATTCACTGGCTTAGCAAATAAACAACTTTAAAGAAGTCATAATGTGTAACTATATAGTTTTATAAAATTTTTAATATTTAATATTATTTAACCATATGACATCAATAAAAATATTGTGCATTATATGACATTAAAATTTTTATACACATCAATAAAATAGTTCGTGTATTTGTAACACATTCTCAATTTAGTCTATGATTTTACCAAAGGTCTTTCTTAATCTTCTTTTTTTATCATTTATGTTTATTTTCCAAATTCCTGTATTTCTAAACTTCCCAATAGAAGACCCCTAAATCACCAAATCTCTCAAACCTAAACTTGTTCATGTATGAATAATTAAATGATGATGGCTGGAATTTGATGATTTTTTTTTAAAAGCCAAAATAGAAATTAAATTAAAAAAAACATGAAGTATAAGACTGGGGGGACATGTACCTGACCCAGTAAACCACAAAAATAACCTGCAACAGGTGATACAACAAATTAGCACATAAGTGGTATAAAAAGAAACAACCTTAAACAATCACTACCATGTACAATCCATCGAGCCCACACATGGGCACAAAATCGAATTGCAAAAAAATGCAGAGTGAGCATTCAGAGCTTTGAACATGCGTTTGAATCGACTGCCAACACAGAAACGATCCAAGTTTCCACAACTCCCTTCTGAACGAAGCAAGCTAAAAGCCCTTTCAGGCTAAACCAACCAATTACGAACCGAAGCACGCATAGGTCTTGTTATCACAATTCACCAACGATTCAAGATGCAACCGCGGCAGATGAAGTCCGTCCTTAAGGCACGATAAACAACAACTACCGCCAGCACGGAGTGTCTACGCACCTAGCCCTTTCGAGCATATCGGGACATAACCCATCTCAAACCCAGAAAAACCAGGTTAGAGATTTACGAACCAAACAAGTCGAGACATCCCGCCACCCATCTTCATCTTCCTGGAATTTGATGAAGAATAGCATAAAAACATTGTTTCTAGTCTAATTACACAATGTTTTGGGGTTTTACGTGGACGAATGTTGCCCTAATTCTGAGTTGGTATTCATTCATGGACGAACTACTTTGATAGAAATTGAGTAAAGACATGGATTGATTTGAGATTAAATGGATAAAGTTATGGACTGATTTGAGACTAAATGGTTAAAGTTATGGACTATTTCGACAAAATACTCAAACAAACGAAGTTAACGTGCCACATCATCACCGTTAACAATGTTAGATGGCATATACTAATAGAGGAGCTCAATTGAGAAACGCTTAACAAAGACATAGATTTTTTTGAGATATCAATACAATCAAAGTCTAGTTTGAGAGTGTGTTACAAAGACAATGATCAACTTAATAATTTACTAGTTTAATCTAATTTAGCATTTAGTACATTATAATTTCTTAATAATTGTTGAAATTTAAAATATTAATATTTTTGTCTTTTATGTTGAATGTTTTGATATAATTCGAATTATAGTTTGTAACCACAAAAAATAAATTTTTTGTATTATAGTTTCAAGAATAAATTCGAAAAAAGAATATCTTATCATATCTCCCTCAAAAGAAAACATCTTATTAGTACTGAATAATAAATTAAAAAATATTTTGTCAAAAAAAAAAACATAGAAAGATTTTTTCTATAAGAAATTTTAAGAAAAAAAATGATTGTCTAGTCTATTCTATCTATTTCATCCTAATTATCAACTAAATATTTTTTCCTTTTTAGAGACTGCTCCAGCCAATAGTTAGTTATTTTCTTTATCATGACAGACTCTAGTCAATAGTTGACTGTAGTGATGTGGCATAACCGTATTAGTACATTTTCTCAATACTAATTTTGATTTACATTTATATAAAATCAATTCAGTTACAGGGAAAATAAAAAAGAAAACAGAAAATACATGTAGATGTTGAGCTGAATCCCATTAATTTTTCACTGTGTGGCATTGCATTGAGAAACTAGAAAACGCGTGAAATTAAATTTTCAACTTTCAATTGCTATAAATATGTTACCCTCATGCGTATCGTTCATGCAAACAAACTGTCCAGCATATATCAAGGTGAATTCATTCTCTATTCAATTCTATGCTCTTAATATTCAATGCTCACCAATATTTTTCTTCCAACTTTTTATCTCTATTGACTTATTGTACTTGTTTGTTTCTTCTAAAATTAGTTTCTCACTTGTGTTAGTTCACTTAATCTTTGTTTTACATGTTTTGTTTTTCATTTGGTTCTTAGCCCACATTATTTAATCAACCAACAATAATTTAATTTAATTAATCATATCACAAATTTAATTTAATTTTTTTGTACTTGTAATTTGCAGGAAATTTTCACACATAAGAAAGGATGAAGATTGAAGACCCAATCTACAATCACATACACACATTCTCATTCTCACTCCTCTTTATATAAATTTCATCCACAACTCAACAAATCAACCAACATTCTCAACTTTCTTTCATCTTTCTCACTCTTTCATACAAAACAACATTAATATGAACAAACCACTCAACCTTATCTGTCTCTTTTTTTTCCTCTTCTCATCTATCACTGTAAGAATCTCTCTTTTTTTCATTCTCATTGTTCAAAGTTTCAATTTTTTCAATTGTTTCATGTTAATTTTTGTCATATCTAAAATGGGTTTTCAATTTTTCATCAATGCAGGTTATTTCCGCCGGAGATGTGGTCGCCGGAGACAAAAATCCGTTCACACCAAAAGCATTTCTGAATCGGTATTGGGATAAAGAGATCCGCAATGGTTTACCGAAACCTTCGTTTCTGTTCTCCAAGGCTTCACCGTTGTCTACCGTGGAAGCAGCGACGTTCGCGAAGCTAGCTTCCGGCAACGTGCTATCCACGCGCCTGCCGGAGTTTTGCTCGGCCGCGAACCTCCTCTGCCTCCCGGAAGTAGCCCAGAGTCTCGAAAAGCACGGAGGTGATGTAAATTTCGCCATTTACAGAGACAAGAACTTCACCAACTACGGAACGGATCGACCCGGTGGATTCGACTCGTTCAAAAACTACTCCGACGGTGAAAACGTTCTGGTGAACGATTTCCGTCGCTACAGCCGAAACTCCGCCGGCCATAAAGAAACTTTCACCAGCTACGCTACTAACGCCAACGTCGCCGATCAAAGCTTCCACACTTACGGCGCCGGAGCCACCGGCGGCGGCGGCGAGTTCAAAACATACACAACTCAAACCAACGTTCCAAACGAAGTTTTCACTTCTTACTCCGATAGCGCCAACGGAAGAACGCAATCCTTCAACTCTTACACAGAAAACGGTAACAGCGGTCAACAATCTTTCACTTCCTACGGTAAAAACGGTAATGGCCCCACTGAAGAATTCACCAACTACGGAACAAGCTCCAACACTGCTGGATCGGGTTTTTCAAACTACGCCGAAACCTCGAACGCCGGTAACGACAGTTTCAAAGGTTACGGCGTAGATATGAATAACCCGACAAACAGTTTCACTAACTATGCTAACGGTGGTAACGGTGCAATTCAAACGTTTTCAACTTACCGTGAAAAATCCAACGTTGGTGCTGATTCTTTTACTAGCTATGCAAAAACCGCAAATGCTGCGAAAATTGGTTTTGATAACTATGGAAAATCTTTCAATGATGGAACTGATACATTCACAAGCTATGCTAAAACATCAACTGGTGAAACAAAGGTTGGTTTTAAAGGTTATGGTGTTAAAAATGATTTCAAAGAGTATTCAAAGGAAGGTGTTTCTTTTGCAAAGTACACAAACGTGAGTTCTAGTTTAAGTGCTTCTGTGGAAGTGAAAAAAAACACTGTGAGTGGTAGTTTGGTAAAAAAATGGGTTGAACCTGGTAAGTTTTTTAGAGAGAAAATGTTGAAAGAAGGTACGGTAATGCCTATGCCTGATATTAGAGATAAATTACCTAAAAGGTCGTTTTTACCCCGGAGTATTCTTGCGAAATTACCGTTTTCGACCTCCAAGATTGATGAGATGAAGGGGCTATTCAAGGCCTCGGATAATGGTTCAATGGAAAAGATGATGAGGGATTCATTGGGTGATTGTGAGAGAGTTCCTGCTAAAGGTGAGACAAAAAGATGTGTGGGTTCTATTGAGGATATGATCGACTTTGCAACTTCGGTTTTGGGTCGAAATGTGGTGGTTCGGACTACTGAGAATGTAAATGGGTCAAAGAAGGATGTTATGGTGGGTCGGGTTAATGGGATTAATGGTGGGAAAGTGACCCGGTCTGTTTCCTGTCATCAGAGTTTGTTTCCGTATTTGCTTTATTATTGTCACTCGGTTCCTAAGGTTCGGGTTTATCATGCGGAGCTGCTTGACCCGAAGAGTAAAGATAAGATTAATCAAGGGGTTGCTGTTTGTCATTTGGATACTTCTGATTGGAGTCCAACTCACGGTGCTTTTATGTCTCTTGGGTCGGGTCCGGGTCGGATTGAGGTTTGTCATTGGATTTTTGAGAATGATTTGTCATGGACAGTTGCTGATTAAGAAGCTTGTGAAGAATGAGAAAAAGATGAATGGTACAATAGATAAAAATCAAAACAGGTTCTTTTTTTCTGCTAAAAAAAACCAGCAGTTAAAAGAACTCTTTTGAATTTTAAGTTTATGTAATGTAATTTTTTATTTTTCAATTTTTAGTTTGATAGAAAAGTTAAGGTATGGTATTACATTTGGAACTTGGAAGAAGGTATATTATTATATATTTATATTTATATTATAAGATTATTAATTGTAAGTGTCTATGGTTTGCTTGTTTCCCTAATGATGGGAAGCAATGAATCAAGTTGAGAACAATGCAAAGCAATGAATCAAGTTAATTAAACTTGTCACTTGTCACTGTTTGGTTTGTTTTTTTGTTTCAATTATTAAGTGATTCGATGGTATTGGTTAGAACACGCAAGAACAAAAATTCATGAAGAGACAAAAAAAGACATGATATGCATATATGATGATAAATTTTAGAAGGGGGAGAACAATTAGAGGGACACGGAATTGGATTTTCCACAAATATACAAAGCCATGTGAACTTAAAGGATGAGGTGGTCCTTAAACCACCCAAAACATGCTCTTGTATTGGTGTGACAAAGTTCACGGGACAGATATTGTTGCCCAATGTCCAAATAAGAGTAAGAGATCAATTATATTTATATAAATAATAATAAGTGTAAGTCTATCTGCATTGTCTTCAGTTCTAAGATTAACTCAAAAATAGTAGAGGTGAAATTGCTCATTTTGTTCTCATTCAACAAATTGTCTAATCACTCTTTTTTAAACTTTTCCTCCTTTAAGAATATTACATTGTTTAGTATATTTTTAAGTTTAGGAATGACTCAAATTCACTATTTAAATGGACAAGTTTATTGTAACATCACAGACTTAATTACACATGTCATGATTTTGTAAACTAAAAGTTGATTCTAGTCTTGAACTGTCAATACCATACAGTAGCACGAGTACAAAGTATTTATCATGATACAGGTTTGGTTTTTTGTATGAAAAGATATAAACTATGATATAATTTTTTATTTAAATCATTATTTAAAGTTAAGCCAAACATGCTGTACATTATTTCCCTAAAAAAAAAAATGCTATACATTATTCTTCAACATATTGTAGGGGCTAGTGACACTGGAATTGTTTCTCTACTTCAATTTAATGTCCTCTATTGTAAGAGCTCGTGTTTTGCTTCCTAATTTTCCTTTTGGAAACGTGAAGATTATAATTTATGATAAGTAAGTTTGCACCAATTAATGAAGTTATTGAATTTGTTTCATCTGTTTTCTCAACCGTTTCTTCTATGTTTTATTTTTTTTGTCAAGTGTTTCATCTATTTTCTACTATATTACTTTTAATTATTTATCATCTCAACTCGCTTATTTTTCTCCTTGGAATAAAATTAGGAATAATTTTTAGGAAAAAACAATATTTAAATAGAAACAAAAAACATTATGAAAAAATACACTTAAAAATGAGCAGAGGGAGTGACATATTTTGAGGCCCGCCATAAAATTTTAAATAATATGCTTTATCCGTTTCAAAATAATGTTATTTAAATTTTTTGGTACAAAGATATAAAAAAAAAGATAATTGTTATTTGATTACTACAATAAAAAATTGATTGGTTCACAATATTGATGACATCCGAAAATTTTGGAATTATTAAACTTGTAAGATTCCAACTCCCATGTGTTTGTTTGGTACTTATAACGATATAACGAGAGTATACACTATTTCAACAATTTATGTAACGATTTTATCACAAAAAACTTGTGGCTAGGGCCCCTATGTCCGCAAAGATATATCAATGCATATGAAAACATGTGAACGATGAACAACATTAATTCTGAACCAGGGTGTAATTGTTAAATGTAATCAAAACTAGACTGGTTGCTCAATCAGTTATCGGAAAATGGATTCATGCTCGATCTTGAAGAACTTGAAAAACAATGTATTTGAGAAACCGGTTAAAAATTGGACAAAAATCGACGGTTGATCAAGAGTACATATTTTCTTTCAAGTGTATGTTTAGTTATGCGTTGATAGTTTGATTTTAAATGAATTGGTTTTGGAAAATTGGTTCCCTCTAAAATTTAGTCGAAGGAAAAATAATTTATGTTTGAAGTTTTGTATGTAAAGGTGAGTTGACCAACACATTTGAGTGTTAAAATCAATTATAAACTTAAAAGCTCTGATTTCTAAATACAATTAAAGTCAATTTTAAAAACTTTAGAGCAACAAAGCATACTTCCAAAATCTCTCTAAAAATGAAAACTTTTTTTAGAGAAAAAATTAAACGTAACATACACTAATTTAGTATTATAATTAGTATTTGTATTATGTTTGGAATAATATATAAAAATGTTATTATAAGAAATACTATCTAATTGCCAACCACTTTTGTCCAACCCCAATTAGACCGTTAAACCTTGAATCAACTCGTTTAGGTTTGATGCTTTGTTAATCATCTTGCTATAACCCCAAAAGGTGGAAGCCTTTTCTATCTTTTTCTTTTGATACATAAAGCTTAAAGGTAGTATCCTTTACATGTTTTTTCATTTGAGAAATAATATCTTTCTAACACTTATATACAAAATTCATGTGAGTTTTACTACCTGAGTAATACTAACATGATTTGATGGGATCTATGTAAATCTTTCTAACACCTTATATCATTAGATTTTAAATTTTATTGGTTAAAATTCACATGGATCCCATCAAATTTATGAGACTAACATGATATGATGGGACCTATGTAAATTGAAATTTGATGTTGACACATTTGATTTGGCTGAGAAACACATGTAAAATACGATAATACCCCTCGACAGTTAACTGCTGAAGAAATATAAAACCGATTGCAGTTAACTACCGAGGCATCCTGAAACCAGAAATGGCAGAAGCAGCACTTGCTTCTGAACCTGTAATGTGATTTAAAACACATAACACAAACCTATTTCAATATTTTCACATCAACAACAATTATAAATTATCAATATTTGATTCAAGTAAAAATGCACCACGATAACAAATTACCAAGATGAAATCAAAATGTACCAACATCATTTAAAATACATAATGTCAACCAAATACGAACAATAGTCACAAAAGTTTGAAAATGAAACTAACAAAGCCTAAAACCAACAATCCCTAAATAACAACTACAAGTAATCCTACTGTTGGTCCTGGTCTTGCTGATGCTGCTGCTGTTGCCGCCTCCTCGGCCTCTGGCCTCGCCTCCTGGCTAATATCGGCACGATCTGCTCCCTAACATGGCTCATGGCCTGAAACCATTGTTGAGGGCTCATGACCTCCTCCTGACCCATCTGCTCATCAGCGTAGGCAACATCGGCACTAACCATGTCATAGGTATCAGGCAAGCCTCTAGCCTCGTACAGCTCCCACTAATGTGCAATGATCTGCTCTTCATTTGCTGGCCTGGGAAGATCTCCTGGAAGAGGTGGCAAAATCTGAGGGTGAGACATTGTACTGTACCATAACACATAGCCATCCGCCATGTCTGCTCTCCAATCAGATCACCCCAATCGGGCTCCTTAAGAGTGTGAGTGCGGAAGTCTACGAATGTCTGCACAATCTAAGGAGGTAGCAGCTCTACAACATCCGTCAGATGTTTAGGGACCCTCTAGACGTATCTGTACTGCCTTAAAACCCTCTCAGGCAAGTGACGGTACACCCTACGAACACCGAACATAATCCAACCTGAATACCAGAAAACCTCCTCAAAATCCTGGATTTCCCTGTGCTCTTCGTACGGCCTCCAGCATACGTCATCAAACTGAATACGATCAAGCAATGAGCGATACGTCACCCGCTCTCCATGACCCTTCTATAGCTTCCACCTCGCCGCAACCAGATAGTTTTCAATATAGTCGGAGTTGGGATCAACACTGAAAAACTTAGGAAAATGCGCCAAAAAGCATGTCTGCACAAACCAAACAAATCACATTTATAAATTATTACGCACGAAAAATATAACAAAAAAATAAAAGTTAAGGTTCACATTAATAAGTTTCTTACAGTGAGCAGTGTCACGCTTCCCCCAAGAGCTCTGTCTCCAGGCAAACAGGCCTCGGCTAACTCGGCGTATAGGTATGCCAGTGTCATCCCTCCTTAGGAATAATTACGCATCCCCGCATACCCCTCCTCCATGGTCATCAGATAGACCAACTCGATGTGTTTGTTGCTTCTATCACCAAACAACAAGCATCCTACACGATATAGAAGATAACACCTCACACAAAATTTCCTAACCCTCCTCAACTCCTCCAGCTCCCTTGGATCCTCTGTATCCGCCAATATGTTTGCCCTACCAAGGTACCTCGTATATAATTCCTTCAGCTTTGGATAACTAATGTACCAACCATACTCTATACCACAAATTTTCTTTGCCTCCATCTACGACACACCCAAGTGCCTCACCAAAAGTGCACATGCCTCATGTTTCAACATCTTCTTCCTATGGCTCAACATCCGCCCTTCAATCCGAAGATGTGTAAGACATGCGACATCATCCAAAGCCACAGTCATCTCGCCCAAGGGCATGTGAAAAGTGTTAGTCTCGGAATGCCACCTCTCGCATAATGTCATCAGCAAAGCATGAGGCACAGTGGCGTAGCTCAGATAAACCAAATCATGTAACCCGCTCTCCCTAAGCGGATCCCAAAACCATCTCTAATGCTCGTTTGGACGTTCAAGACTCAAAATCTTATTCTCATGATTAATCGCTTTCACAACACGCACCTTACGAACCTGAAATAATAGAAAAATAAACATAGTTTAAAAAATGTAAACATCTAACTAAACAAAATAAAACTTAACACATGCAAAAATAAAAATCACAAATTTAAATTGCCGCA
>Ga0228710_1009308_pt1 | contig 13689 bp, 4 predicted proteins | sample MedpolnodulmetaG_FD_177995 | JGI IMG/M metagenome (GOLD analysis project Ga0228710, IMG submission 177995) | Root nodule microbial communities from Medicago polymorpha collected in Santa Monica, California, United States - pink nodules | ecosystem: Host-associated > Plants > Roots > Nodule...
ATTTTAGGAAAATCTACGTATAAAATAGACATTAAATTCAACAATCATTCTTTTAATATATGTAAATAAAGTAAGAGGTATTTATAATTGTGATGAATGGAACAATTTGCAAGTTGTTCATGGTACCCATGTAATTGCTAGAATAAGGGTAATTGAAGCAACTATGTATATATATTTAAGAACTTATAGCAAATATGATCCGTAAAGTCCAACAAGATATTCATGAAGTTTGAAATTTGGAGAATAATAAATTCGCCCCTACTTCTTGATGTTCATATATGTATATTTGGTCAAAGTTATGATGTTGAAGTAAAAGTAGAAGTAATATTGGTGACAAGATTTTCATACATGGATTATCTTTTTTACAATTTGATGTTAGATTATATTTTAACATCAATAAAAATATACAATATAACTTATTGATCTTTATTACAGTCAATAAGACCTCTAGTTGCATTAATTCCTGTTAGTATAGCCCTAGAAATTTCCCTCTAAATCCCAATATTTGAATTTCAAAAAGAATTCCAATAATTGAGAAACCATGCTAATTATTTTAAGGAAGTAAGGGATTCCATCGAAAAAAAAGTTTATTGGGAAACCATGCTAATTATTTTACTCATTTCCCAACAATCTCTACACAGTATTCGGTGAGTTTTTTATTTTTATTCGAAAAAATATATTTAAAGTTTATTTTTCTTTTTTGTTGCATTTTTTATTTTAAAATTAAAACATGTTTATTCCAAGAGTTGTGCATGTGTCGAAAGTTGTTTCGGTTCGTCCATTTATTCAAGCAACCATTAATTCAATTTCTTTTACAAGATATTCTAGCCACCGTTTGAGATTTCAATGGTCTAGAAATTTATTTATCCTCCCAAGTCATTTATGTTTCTATGATGCATCCCCTCTTCTTTAGAGTTTCTCATGTATAAATACAAGACTCATTTGTTCAATTTTAAACTAAAGATTCTATCTTCAATTCATTTATTCTGTATAGATTTATTAATTTTCTGGTCTCTTAATTTTGAGTTTCGTATTTGAATTTTAGTTGTTTCTTTTCTTCTATTTCATTTTTAATTTTGTCCAGTTTTCTTATTTTTACACTGTTTTCACTTCAGATCGTTGCTTTCTATGGATGTTCTAGCACAAGTTTGAATAGTTCTCTAATTATTATATGTTATAGTAGACTATTATTATAATTATCATATGTTAGATTATACTATGAAGTTTCTTTTGTTTATTTGTCTTGATAGGTTTGATAATTGTCTGGCCTTTGTTTTTTATTAAATTTTCAGTTTCTTTATTTTTTTTAATTATTGAGCCATTTTCTCTTGAACTAAGTGTAAATTGGGTCCAATGTTACAATTCTCTATTTCTCTTTCTCTCCATTTCACTTCTGACTCTAACGTTTTACTTATAGTGTTTCTATTTTGTAGCTTTCTACTTGCGTATTTGATGAATAGAATCGATAGATTGTGAGAGGAAATCTATGATTCACAGGCACATGAAGAGATGATTGGCCGGTATGTATAAAGTGACAATCTGGCCCTGCAAAGAGATGAAGACTCACTACATATGCTAGCCATTTGAAAGGCGCAATATAATGTAATCAAGTAAATTAAATAGAATGATCTGGATACATTGCTTAGAGGATTGGAGTTAGAATATAGCATCTTGGATAGTGACCTTCCTAATTAATGATTTGTGGTTTTTTTTTATTATCATCGGGCCATTTGTGGTTATGTATTGCACATATTTAGAATTTGAGTACTCATATATAATATGTCGTATGTATTGCACGTAGTATTTAGAATTGAGTACTCCTAAACAGTAAAGGAAAGAGCTTTTAATGAGGTATTTTTTTTGTTGATTATTGATGTGAATCCTATTGTATTTTGAACTGTCTTCATGCTTTGTTACAATAGTTAGCTTGGTTTTCTTGGAGTAGTTTTGGATTGAAGGCAGAATATTTCGGTTCAAACCTGTCAAATTTTGCAGCAAGTGGCATTATGTTTTAATGCAGCAAGGGAGCTGGTCAGGATATTATTATACTTCTTAAAAAGGAATTTTTGAACGAGTTTTTTAAGTTTGGTTCCGCTTTTTCTAAATTGTCAAGTGCTGGTTGAATTATTATTTTTTCCAATTACAGAAATTGGCACATTATAGGCTTAAGGTAAGTGATGAAAGGTGTGTTTCATTAGTAGTGCAGGTTTGCCACAAATATCATTGATGGGTTGGAAATGGTTTCTCAAGGCTATGTTGCACTAAATTATAAAATGTTCAGTCTCTTGGTGAGGCATTGAATATCATGTAGCAGAATCTTGCTGCAGTTTTGTGGATTTATAAGTTAGAATTTTAAGGAAATGAATGTTTGTTTGGGTACTGGTTGTGAGAAAATAGGTGCTAAATAAGTTATGGTGTTTGACATTATTTTTTGGTCAAAAATTACTCATTTCTCCATGCGTTTATGACATTTAATGCACTCTTAGATTGAATTTCTACATTTCCACATAACATTCAAGTTTGTTATACTTTACCACACGTTTAGAAAAACCCACTTTAATTAGCTTTTCATTTTGAGGCTAAAAATGACTTTTTTAGCAAAAAGGATTTTTTAAAAATTAAAAAGAAACACTACAAAAATAAAAATAAAAAATGATTTTTTTAGTTAAAAAAATAGTTTTTTTTTTCAAAAAAATCCAAAACAAACGGGCGTCATATTGCAACATATTAACTTTTCCGTTGTTTATGACCCAGGCGATAGCACGGGTAAAAGTTCTAGTTTCTCTTATCATGAGTAGCTAAACTCCCAATTGTTGGGGATGAGTAGACCTATATGAATACTTTTGTCATGTGATTTGATTATGATTATTGATGAAACTTATTGAATTGTTTTTATAATCTCCATGCTTAATGATTTTATTGCTTGACCACCTTTAAAATGATTTACGGTTTATATTGCGAAACGGAAGTTGAATTTATAAACGCTTGAGATAAGAAATTATTGCCTTTGTAATCTAGGAATAGATGCAAACCTTTGAAACCAATTAAGAATTCTTGTTCAATCATGCTTAATTCTAATCTTAAATTCACTAAGGAATTAGGGATTATTTTAGGATTAATGATTTTATCACTAAGGAATTAGGGCAAGAATAGATTAGAGAATTCGGTACTAATTCAATAAGTTGATTCAGTACTGAATTCTCTATAAGTTGGTCCATAACGTCCAAATAGCTCTATATGTCAAAAAAATGGATGATGACATAGAAAAAAAAAGCATAAAAATACAAGTAAACAACTTAAAACAACATAATATTCTAGCATGATGTTTGAAGAGGCGTTTTAGAACTTGATCATGCAGGCTTGCCAACTGACATATTTCGATCGACAGGGCAACTGGATCAAGTTCATAAGAACCTCTTTGGAATCAGATCTGCAATATAACGATGAAAAACAAGGTGTTTCAAGAGGATTGTTTTGAGTTAGATCATGCTGCCTCACTCTGAGATATTTATATCGCCAAGACAATAAAATCTAACTCATAGCAACTACTTGGTATTAAAATAGAGAGCAACCTCTTGGTATTCAAATAAAGAGTTAAAACCTCTTTGTATCTATCTATATATTTTTGACATATAGAGCTATTTGGACGTTATGGACCACAGAAACTGTCGGTGCAATGTGGACCATACAAAAGAATCATATGTTTAATGAATTCAGATTATATAATCCGAATTGCACTTACACCCTAGCTGAATTCAGATTATATAATCCGAATTGTAATTACACCTTAGATGATTTTGGATTATTTTAGCGTTTAAATGAACATCTTTGGTGTAAAGTAAAACATAATGAAAATTTAAATAATATATATATTATTTAAAACATAATAAAACAACTTAATTCAACAAGATATAACTAACACGTAATAAAAACAACATAAAACACGTAATTAAATAAAACATAGAACATCACAGATCAACTAAATTAATGTCTTCGTGTGGTGCGTCCAGGAGTGCCCTAATCTCTTTGTAGTTCATGGGCCGGATCAAACTTTTCTTAATTTGTTCAACAGATTTGACCAACGAAGCGTCCAACTCGATCGGTCTTCTAGTATTGTATTGACCAAAGATCGAGAACATGGTTCTCACGTCATCGTCGTTCATGAGCTTCATCCGACTGAACCACACACTCCCGTCCGAGTCGATCGATGGATGTCGATACTCAACACCCTTCGTGTGTCTCTGTAGTTGAGTTGGAGATTGATTTGATTCATCCAACCCTTCAACCCGAAGATGGTGACATCAGTGCGAATCCTGAACAGATGGGGTGGTTCTCCCTGTTGTAGTAAATTGTAGTTAGCTTGGTGTTAGGATCAAAGACAAAGTTTTCCAGGTTTTTTTTACGTGTGGTTTACTGGTTATGAAAACAGGGACACCTATTTATATAGGTATCTGGGCGTCCTGGACCATATAAATTGTCGATGCAATGTGGACCACATAAAAAAAACCATGTTTCAGATTATATAATTCGAAATGTCCCTCACCCTACATAAGGTACATAGTTTCTCTCATTTTCACCCAATATCGAATAAATTCGGATTATATAATTCGAAAACCATGTGTAGGAATTCAGATTATATAATCTGAACCAAGTCAGTTTTTTGACCCATGGTCTGCACCACATAAAACACGTCTTCAAAGGTTTTTACCACCATTAATGGCTGGTAAAACCCTTTTGAAACACATTTGTTGACTCACCATTATGGGTAGTTACAACCTATGCACCCATTCCCCCTATAAATATCCTTCAAAGTTTCACCATTTCTCACACCATCATCTCACACTCTCTCCCCCTCCCCTACTCTTCCTTCTACAACAATGTGTTTCCATCGTTAGCCTTTCATATAAATAGGCTAATTTGAAAACTCAGGGATTGTATGATCGATCAATGAAAATGGCAACTCACTGCAATGAAGTACGGTTTGTCTGGGTGCCATGTTGGTTTGTTTGAGTGCAAGATTGACCATCAATGTCTCTTTCGTCTTAGACAAGAAACATACTTCACCTCAATCCCCTTCCCACCCACCCCCTCCCACCATCTATTTCTCCTTCCCATTCCTTCCCCCTTTCATCTTCTTGTGCTGCAGATTTAGTTTTACCTCATTCCCCATTCCCTAGACAAGAAACATTACTTTTTGTAAATGCATCGATATAATAATAAAATGAGATTTTATGTGTATCATTTTGTTCTTTTATTTTTGTTTATATTTGCATTTATTTTATGATTTTGACATCTAAATAATATAAAATAAACCAAAATGTATTTAAATTCTGGTAAAAGGTATTTTCGATCCGAAAATTTCTAGGAATCAAATTCGGATTTTATAATCCGAAAGGTATTTTGGGAAACAAATAGGGCGCGCGCCAGTAACATATGGTGAGAAAAGTAATAGTCTAAATTTAATTATTTGGTTATTTATTTGTATTGTTGTTTTGAAAATTTTACCCTATACCCCTACATATGCACTTTCACCCTTGGAAAAAAAAAAAAAAATCCAATTTTGCCCTCTTTGCATTTAACCTTTTCAATTCGGTATGAGTTCACCCTACATGGCAATTCATTCGATATGAGATAACCCTACAACTTTAACATTTCCGATTTGTATTTTTTGCCTGAAAATCAGCATCAAACGTTTCCGAATTCAATTAAATTTAAGAACACTCAATGCTTATGTTTCCAGAAGCTATGTTGGAAAGCTCTTCAAATCCTTTTTGATGACATGTGAATATCGGAAAACTAAATACACCGACTCTAAAAATAGTTAATTGGGATACAAAAATTAACAACAACAACAAAATAAAAAGCTAAAAACAAAACAAACTTAAAAAAATTTCATTAATGGTTAAGCTTAAAAAATGTCATTATTGGTGAAGCTTAAGAAAATTGTTAATTCTCTTCCGGGAAAAATCTCTTGAAAAAGATAAAATAAAATAAAAATTTACCAAAAAACAAAACAACACAGGAAGACTATTGTTTAAGTTTTCCTGAAAGCGAAACAAAACTACACCCCACTGATGCAGTTTACAGAGAACAGTCCAAAACAGAAAAATCTGATTCGGAGCTTTAAGTCGACGTTGATTGCGGTTTTTGGATGTCTTCAACCGAAACGTCGATTTCAATTTGAAACCATCAATCAACGATTCCGGTAAAGAGGGTGTCACGCCATCAATCAACGACTCCAGAATGAGCGCCAGGTTACTCTCTTCTGTCTCACAACATTTTCCAGAAAGGTTGTGGGACAAATTAAAATAAGGCTTAATTACTGTTTTGGCCCAAAGTTTTCAAATGTTGTGATTTTGGCCCCCTAAGAAAAAACAATTCTATTCAAGCCCTTTATGTTTACTTTCTGTTGCAATTTTAGCCTCCCAGACCAAATTTGACACAGTTAACGCACACATGTGTAATTTTTTTTAATACATATATTTTTTATTTTTTTAATTAATTTTATTTTTAATTTACGCATTTACACGTTTCATTTTTATTTATTTATTTAAAAAAATTACATACGTGGTGGCGTCTATGTGTGCGCCACGCATCCATTAACTAGGTCAAAATTGGGCTAGGGGGCTAAAATTGCAACAAAAATTAAACATAGAAGGCTTGGAAAGAGTTTTTTTTTAGGGGACCTAAATCACAACATTTAAAAACTTAGGGGCCAAAACAGTAATTAAGCCTTAAAATAATTGAAAATTTTAAATTTTTATAAAAGGGTAAAATGGATAGTTTTTGTTGAATGTTGAGGTGAAGGTATACATGTAGGGGTATGGGGTAAAATTTCATGTTATTTTTTGTTTGGAATAATACTAACGGGCTGCTTTGCTTCAAAAGAAAGATTTCTGCTCTTCCCTCAGCAGAAAACGCTCGCGCCCAGCTGAAAAGACAAAAATGCTCCTGCGTGAGTTAAGTCACGCCGCGTGAATTAGCTCAAGCATATGTATTAACCAACGTGACTTAAGTCACGCTCAATATTTCAACACAACAACCATCTTTTTTTGAACAAGACCACAACAACCGATAGAGCATGAATTTTAAGAAGAAATAATTTGCTTGGGGGAGAACGAGAGGGGTTCGTTTTGAGATGTGTTTGCTTTATTTTTGACTAAAAAGATGTGATTGCTTTGTAGCTGGTTTAATTGCTTTTGAGATTTGTCTCAAAGTTTTAAAAGGTTTGTCATGCTCTAAAATAAAGCAAACCAAAAGCAGTTATTCTAAGGATGAAAGAAAGAAAGGTTACTGAAGAAATCCCACCGATTTGTCTCAAACTTGTGTTGAAGTTTCACACTCGGTCAGATTCCTTTTCGACGAAGAGATAATAAATCGGTGGAATGAATCTCCAATCGGTGGAATAATTATTCTAAGTTGAATTGTTATTTTAATTATTCTAAATTAAAAAAAAATCGATGGAATCAAAGGTTCCTGAAGCATGAATTTAGAATGACAATTACGACTCTTTTTAAGAAAGAAAGAGCAGAATGATGGAAGAAAGAAAGACTGGAGAAGCTGGGTTTGAAGGAGAAAGGTTTTATTTCAGCGTGAGTTAACTCACGCGGCGTTAGTTAAGTAGCGTAGAATGTAACACTTACGTTACTTAACTCATGCAGGGGTATTTTGGAAAGTTCAGCTGGGTGCGAGCGAAAAATGTAGGGGGAAGAGCAGTAATCCAAAAGAAAAATACTGATGGGCTGAAATAGCCCAAACTATATATGTTTAAAATATATGTTTTGAGTCATTACATACCACTTGAACCTTGTATCTTAGTTTGTTGTTTCTCATCTCAGTAAATACATTTGTATCAATTAATGCACAGATACAATAATACAGTCATCACATTGTAATTGTAGTCAATATACCATTCAATTCTAAAGTGTAATTTTTATCTACCAATAAGCCTTCAATGGTGGCTCGAGAGAGGGAGAGAATTATGCATGGTAGCACTTAGGAAAGAAGGAAATGAATGGATCTCATTCCTGATAGAGTAAGAAGGACATGTATGAATCTCATCCATAAAAGTCAATTTGATGCTAAAAGTGAATTTTAAAATTTAATTAAATAAAAAAAGAAAATGACAACTACATGAAAATAAATTTGCCATAACTGCTGAATCATGTCCCTAAGACCCTAACTAGCAGTCGTACATTTGGAAGATTTTTCGATATATTAAAGGGAAGCATTTCTCAGCTGGAACAAGCGTTGAAGAATATTCGAAGAATTGCAAAAGCTTCACCTAAATATGTGCCTTAGTGATATTTATAGTTAACCAAATCATTTATCATTCCATTTTACAGCTCGGTTGGTATTACTTCCATCTAATTATAAGTATCTTATTTGAGTTTTGCAGGGTTTTAAAAAAATATTGGTTATGTTAATTTTAATTATAAAATAAAATTCATATCTACGACATTCTTATTAAATCCTCTAAAAAAGCATTCTTATAACATGCACAAACAAAATAGTTTTAGACCTATTCTGAATATATAGGTTTGTCCTAATTTTTAGAAAAATAAATGATGAAAAAAAATCCAATGGATTTTAAATTTATGCAAAATGCTTTTCGATTTGTAAAATGTTTAATATATTTTTTACATCTTCTACGCAAAAATGTTCAATTTTCATAGACATGTCTTTTCCACAATTGGATGAAAAAGTTACACCATATTTCATTTATTTTCATGGTGAAATTTATCAGGCTTGCCACTTTACCATCTGAGTTAGGCTATGATTTCTTCAGAGATAGATGTGGTCTACCAAACTACAGATTCCCATAATCCGTGGCTGTTGCTTATTACTGTTTTTTGTCTTGTTTTCCTGAGGGTTTTGGCGTAGTCCCCCCTCTTTGTATATATATTTTCCCCCTTTTTAAAATAAAATTTGAGATAGGCAGCATAGGATGGAGGTTCCCTGGGGTGCCAACCTAGTTGGATGTCGGTGTTTTCTCTTGATGTTTGTCCTATCTCCCGGTTTATCCAAAAAATTTATCAATCAAAAAGATGGAAACTAACTCGTGCATGATACAAAACTTGTCTCACTTTTTTGAGAGGAAAACTTGTCTCACTTGTGTACCATAAATTTGACTATTAATAATGATTTTGAGAGATACTGTGTGATGCAAAGTGATTATCAAAGGACGATATTACAAGACAAATTATTGTGAGAAAAGAGTAATTGATTTGTGAAATTTTAAAAGGGGATATATTGTAAAAAGACATGATAATATAAATTTTTGTGTTGATAGAAAGAGTTATTTATCTACGTAAACTTAAAAGTTGAAATATGAAAATGAAATAAGATGAAAATATTATTTTTATGTGGCTAACAAAGGCTATGAACGTGTGCATTATGCTTGAAGAAATAGAAATTTAATGTGTAACATTTGTTAAATATTATGGCTATTTTTTACCTGTCCAACTCATATGGATATCACTACCTAAGTCAATGTAGAAGGTGTCGGAGTGTTCGACTTAAAAGAACCCCCTTCAATAATTTGAAAATTTCTACGGATATACTGTTTTCTAGGAATATTCTTAATATAAAATAACAATGTACTATAGGTTTTTTGTACTGAATACAATGTAATAGTCAAAATAGACTTTCTAACAAAAAAAAAATGAAGTCAAAATAGGATGTTAGCATTTAGTACAGCCAACTGCAATACCATACTCATAGTAGGCAGTTGCAGTACGTTTATTGCCGAGTTGTGGGGGGTGATGTTTGGGATTTAATTGAGGCTTTAAAGCTGTAGAGCTCTGTATATAGATTCTAAATTTGTCATTATGAGAATTTAGAAGAAGGATTAGGTGGAGAATATAGTATAGGTTAACTTATTTGGTTGAGCTAAGATGTTAAATGAGTTAGAAGTTAGACATGTAGAATTCAAAAAAAGAATAAGAGGGATCAAGTAAGTGCAAGTGTTAGAGATTGGTCAGGGAAATTGTTGTGAATTCGATAAAAAATCACACCAATAATATACTTGATGTGTGGAACAAGTGATAATCAAGCAACCAAAACAAAGTGTATGGAAGTTATAATCACAAACCAAGGTAGAAAACAGCGAGAGAAAGAAAGAGAGAACACACAAAATTTGTTTACCCAGTTTGGTCCAAATTGACCTAGTCTGTGGGAGAGAGCAGCCCCCTGTTTCACTATAATGATGAGTAACTTTATAAAAGAGATATCAATGGGTTACAAGAATAAGTCTCCCACCTAATTCTACCCAAAGTCCCAATCTCTTCCCGTGACCAAGAGACTCAATCCTAATAGTGTTTCCAAGGTGAATCAACCTAACCCTAGTGTTTGTTGCCAAGAGCAAACTCTATACAAACCCTAGATTGATTTCTAAACCCTTGTTTCAGCGCCCTCTATCTCAAGGTTTACTCTGATACAAGGTCTATATTTATTGTAAAAGCATCCATCATAAATTGGAACAAAATCAGGCCCATAAAAATACGTTTTATTTTTATGCTTCTGCGCAAAATCGTACTCTAATTTTGCCAGATCGTACTCCGATTTTTTACGAATGGGAATTGTCAATTCTGCTTTAAAAACCGTACTCCGATTTTGATAGTATCAGAACTCCAATTTCTTCAATTTTGAGTCACTTTCACAACAATCTCCACCTTGACTCTAAATCAGTGATGATGTCAATTTAACATCAACCACCTTGCTGCTCTTTCCCTTGCTTTCCACTACACCATGTAGCTCCACAAGTTTACACCTTAACCCCTTTAGCCATTGGAATGTCTTTTGTCTTCTCGAAGGTCTTTGTAGTCCAACTACACTAGGAATTTTAGGTAGTTCCACAAGTATCCACCATAACCTCTTCAATACGAGTCATCTCCCGCTTCCTTGAAGATCTATTTGCATCCAATCACCCTTGGATTTTTAGGGTAATCCACAAGTACACACCTTAACCCCTTCAGCCATTGGAATGTCTTTCGCCTTCTCGAAGGTCCTTGCAGTCCAACTACGTTAGGAATTTTAGGTAGTTCACAAGTATCCACCATAACCTCTTCAACACAGGACATCTCCTACTTCCTTGAAGATCTTCTTGCATCCAATCACCCTTGGCTTTTTAGGGTAATCTAGCAAGCTGTGCTATACATTCTTCCGTCTTCATGAAGAAACCCCTTGCTCACCACTAGAGCATAGCAGCCAAGGTCCTCCATAGTCATACCATTTCCGGTGTGTTCAACTCCACCTCAAGTTGAGCTTTCTACCTCTTAACTAGCAAATGCGTACATCCCACTATGTCTTCCACCTTGAAACTCCACCTCAACAGGTAGATCACGAGTATTCTTACCACCGTCTCTCCAGACTGATGTTGAGTGTTTAACGTCTCTCTAGACGACCACCCCTCTACCAGACATCACTCCCAAGGTGATAAACGTCACATTCTTCATCCTCCAAACAACACACCACCAAAGCACCTGCATCCTCACAATCCTCAGAGACAATTTGTGCGGAGTTACCATTAATCTCCGGACAATACTTCATAAAGTGTCCCATCTTGTTACAGTTAAAGCACTTAAACTTTGACTTGTTACCACTTTTTCTCCGGTTACCTCTACCTCCACTATTCCCTCTTGAAACACTTAGACCTTCACCATTTTCATCAGTTCTCAAGTTCTTGGACTTGGTCAACTCCTTGGTTCTAAAAGCCGCTTGAACTTCTTCCAAGGTAACAATGCTTTCTTTTCCATAGAGCATGGTATCTTTGAAAGATTCAAAAGATCTCGGTAGAGCACACAACAAGAGTATAACTTTATCTTCATCCTTAAGATGCACCTCAATATTGTCTAAGTCATCAAGGATTTTGTTGAACTCCGTAAGTTGCTCCATGACGGCCTTTGACTCCACCATCTTGAATGAGTAGAGTTGTTGCTTTAGGAATTGCCGATGAGCCAAAGACTTTGTCATGTACAAAGACTCTAGCTTTGACCACATTGATGTTGCGGTTGGTTCCTTCACTATTTCTCTCAAAACTTTATCCCCGAGGCACAAGACAATGGCTCTCCTGGCCTTATCCACCATCTCGGTCTTCTCCACTTGTGACATGGTGACCGGTAACACACCTTCACCCTTCAAAGCTTTCTCACACTTTTGTTGTATTAAAACCGCTTCCATCTTTACCTTCCATAACCCAAAATCGTTATCTTCGGTAAACTTCTCAATATCCCACTTCGAACCCATGATACTTGATTATCCTTTGACCCTTGCCCCATGGTGGACGCCAATTGTTGTGAATTAGATTAAAAATCACACCAATAATATACTTGATGTGTGGAGCAAGTGATAATCAAGCAACCATAACAAAGTGTATGAAATTTATAATCACAAACAAAGGTAGAAAACAGCGAGAGAACACACGAAATTTGTTTATCTAGTTCGGTCCAAATTGACCTAGTATGGGGGAGAGAGTAGCCCTCCGTTTCACTATAATGATGAGTAACTTTACAAAAGAGATATCAATGGGTTACAAGAATAAGTCTCCCGCCTAATTCTACCCAAAGTCCCAATCTCTTCCCGTGACCAAGAGACTCAATCCTAATAGTGTTTTCCAAGGTGAATCAACCCAACCCTAGTGTTTGTTGCCAAAAACAAACTCTATACAAACCCTAGTTTGATTTCTAAACCCTTGTTTAAACCCCCTCTATCTCAAGGTTTACTCTGATACAAGGTCTATATTTATAGTAAAAGCATCCCTCATAAATTGGAACAAAATCAGGCTCATAAAAGTACGTTTTTATTTTTATGCTTCTGCGTAAAATCGTACTCCGATTTTGCCAGATCGTACTTCGATTTTTTACGAATGGGAAGTGCCAATTCTGCTCTAAAAATCGTACTCCGATTTTTCAAATCGAACTCCGATTTTGACAGCATCAGAACTCCAATTTCTTCAATTTTGAGTCACTTTCACAGCAGAAATTCATCATCTTCTAGAGCTTGATTAGGAGATTATGGTATGTATTCAATACAAGGTTCTTAGATGTTGCTAATATGGCCATTTATGATGTTTTTCAAACTATATGGGCGATGGTTGTGTTATTGGTGACTTTCATATATTTGGATTTTGTACCAAAAAGTATTTCTCTATTTTCTTTTTTTCGGTCAAAAGTGTTTGTTTACATGAAAAATACTTATAGCCAATTTAATAAATTTTAATAGCAAATGAGGCTTAAACCAAATCTATTTATAAGATTTTATAACAATAATATAAGTTTTTGACCAAAAAAAAAAACAATAGTATAAGTTTTTATTGGTAGACCAAAAGCTAAAGCTACTGCTTTGGTAGCCTCATTTTTAGCCGACCATCTAATAATTACGTAAGCTATGACTCTCCAAAAAAATCTGTTTTGTCCATTGATCTCTTTTGTTAACAAATTATAGCGTAAATCATAGTTTTAAAACTCGGTTCGATCATCGACTCGGCAGGGGTATTGGGTCACTGGGTCAATAGTCGAACCACTGAGTCATTGGTCGAACCGCATGACTGAACCGGAACCACTGGATGACTCGGTTAGATGACTCGGTCTTAGATTAAATTTATATAGTTATTTAACCGGATTAAATCGGATTGACTCGGTCACTTTAAAAACTAAAATAATGACACCTGTAAAATAAAAAATCTATCCA
>Ga0228710_1009309_pt1 | contig 13688 bp, 5 predicted proteins | sample MedpolnodulmetaG_FD_177995 | JGI IMG/M metagenome (GOLD analysis project Ga0228710, IMG submission 177995) | Root nodule microbial communities from Medicago polymorpha collected in Santa Monica, California, United States - pink nodules | ecosystem: Host-associated > Plants > Roots > Nodule...
CCCCCCTCTCCCTCCCTGCTCTTAAAATCAAAATTTCATAAAAAAACACTGTTCATAATTTTCCAATGTTAGCGCAAAAAAAAAAAGAGCAAATAGACAGGCACGTGAGTGTGCGTCTTTTCGGTAGTATGTATAAAGTGAATATAATAAAAAAACTGAAAACTCATGAGTATTTGTTTGTTTGTATGAGAAAAATCATAAAAATAATCACACTGTGCTCGTTGCGGAGTTTATGCGCTTATATTCGTGGCTACAAACTCTTGTGTCATGTGTATATTTATCAATGACAAATATCTGTCTAATATTTTCCCTAAAAAAAATTGTCTCATATTTTCCCTCAAAAAATAAATAACATTTGTCTCTATTTTTTCTAATATTTATCGGTGTAAATGATATAAATTCAAATCAAACCCCCCGAGTCTACACTAATCATGCACACGACAACGATATGTGTTATTATATCGAATCATTTGATTAATTTTCATTGTTAAATTTGAAAATTGAATTGATGTTTCTTTATTTTGAAGCTCATGTAAATTTGAAAAGGGATTGTCAGTGAAATAGTTACATCTTCACTCTTTAAGGTTTGTCTTCACTATTCGATCATCTTTGTTCGTTTAAATTTTGTTTTTCCTCTTCGTCAATTTGCAATTTGTTGAGGATGGAACATAATTTCTCTCATGTTTCTAGTTTTTATTTTGTGTTACCGGTAAGGAATCAAGTTGAACAGTGCCTCTCTCATTGAGGATAAGCACTTAGGCAAGATTTTTTGCTTTACGCATATCTTATTTCTCATTTCAGATTTGGTTTAATATCTATCAAGTATCATTTTTTTGGTTGGTTAAGAGTTTGGTACACATGCTAATTTGACTATTATTTGTTGTAGAATGTTAGTAATTATGATAATCCTGAGTTTAGCTTGCTTATTTTAGTTGTTTGAGAGTTTGGTAAACATGCCAATATGACTTTATTTTGTGCTGGAATGAATCTGAATATTCTTTGCGGGAATGATTTTATAAACTCTGTAGTTATTGTTAAATAACCCTAACTGCATTTTTGGTTCACAAACTGAAATGGTATTTCGACCACAATAACCCTAACAGTGGTAGTGATTGCAGGAATATGTAGGAGTGGCATAAAGCATGTTTGTTGGAACTTTAGTGGAATTAACATGTACACAAACAATTATACAGTGGTAGTGTTTCTACACTTCCTATATGCTATATGTGTGGGACTTGCCTCTTGGAGAGTTTATATTGGTTGATGTTGATCCGTTGGGCAATCCTATTGGTTGTGAAGGAAGAACACTACAAAATGCAATAGGAAGTTGGCAAGGAGACACCAATGTGCTCCAATAGAACATCTTAGTTTGAGTCTTATGCTTGACTCCTATATTATTGATATGTTGGATTTGATTAAGGTGTTGTATTGATTTTTCTTTTAAGTTACACTAAAGTTTATATCAAAGCAACCTGGTGCTTCACCTATAATTTGAATGCAAACAGGGCCGGCTAACTAAAGTTTGAGAGAAACATACTGTTTTTATTTTAAAATTACACTTTTCACTTCTCAAATTTCTCTCATTTTCAATTTCCGTTAATCCAACGACAATTAACTGCTGTTGCGTTCTGGTTTGCACCAGAATAGCAACAACACCTCACACACTACTCCAAAACACAAACCAACCTCTTTACATTTGCTTAACAAGTAATTTGCTTAGATATGATGGTTATGATTTTTTATAATGTATTTGTGGCATTTAACTGTTCTTAAAGATATGATGTTTTTCCATTGTATGCAACGACTAATACATGCAAGTTTAGTCCATGCTACTTGATATATGTATGTAAAATAATAGAAAATCATATATGATAATTCATAGTTTTATTTAATCTTTGTTCATATCGGAAAATTATAGTACATAAACACAATTAAGGAAACCTTACATGACATTCTCCCTGAGGATGTTGTATTATTTTATGATGTGACGATTCAAGGTCATACATCATTTTGTTAGTAGTTTTTGTCCAATTTTTAGTTTACGTCAGATGATTATGCATGAGTTAGAAGCTACAAAGAACATATTTTATGTGTCTAAGTGAAGAAGAAATCGTGCCACGATTTATAGACATCGGAGCACGATCTGGGCCGAGGTAAGTTCGAATGGATTTTAGTTCGTAAAATATTGTGGCACGATGGTGTCTAACCGTGCCACGATTTGAAGGAGCGTCTGACCAAGATTTGAATTTAATGAGCAAATCGTGCCACAATTATAAGCAATTGAAGCACGATTTTAGCGTGACCAAATTTTTTCTATAAAATCCAAAGCGTTTTCTGAAGCAAGGGTTCAAAAATTTGGGGAAAGAAACTGATATTTGGAGCTGGAGATCTGAAGCAAAGGTGGGAGACCATCAAAACTCACAGCCTGTCATCAAATACATGTAATGAATCCTACTGTTGTAATAGTTATTTGTTCTTTGGCCATAAGTAGCTAAGTTCTTTGAGATTACGTCATAGATGATTGCCATGTATCTGTAACTCTGAATTATAAATGTTAATCTAGTATATTCAGTATAAATTATGTGTGATGCTTTTATGATTATGAACCAATATAATTGATCTTATAGATTATAGGACTGCTGAAACAAGCTTATAACTTGGACCTATTTATACTGTTCATCTTAACGGATGATCTAGGGATAGAAAATTGTTAGGTTGTGATTCTAAAATTAACGAACTTAAAACCTTCGATGATTATAGGTTCACTTAAGGAATTAGGGAATTACAATTAGAGAAAAGGGCTTTGAGTCAAGGGATTGACCTGACCTATTTTGTTGATTATCATAAACTGAATAACATTTGTATGATTTAGGTGAGATTACTAATCAGTAATGGACAAATTATTCGAAAGACATAATCCTTTCTCTCAACATATTTCAAAACCAACTTTATTTTCAGTTATTTATTTACAATTGCAACCAAAACCAATTTGCCTAAGGCAATAGTACACTTGCTAAAATTATATCAAGTTTTATGCGCCGCAGTCGGGGACTGATGATTAATTTTAATAAGGCAAAACTCTTGATTTTAGGATTTCTATAAATTTATTTATTTTATTTTGTTGCAAGAAAAAGAAAAATTCAAAAAAAAATTATTGAGTGAGTTTTATTTGGTTGTGTGTGGAGTGCTACTAAGGTATTCTTTTGCTGTTTATGCAAGGTAGAATTCGACCAGGGAATTGTTGCATGATCCTGAGATCAAAAAGACCACAAGGGCTAACCGGAGAGCAAATCGATTAGCTCGATCCGCTGAAGGTATACCAAGAAACTCTTCACCTTTACTCATCAACCCTATTGGAACTGAACCCAATGAAAATGTTGGCATTAAAGTGTTTTATATTTATCGTAATGATTTGTCAGCCTCTTCGAAAACTCAAGAATGGAGAGAACGTAAATATTATCGGTATTATACTTTATGTTACACAAAATGTGTCGGATTTTGAGTTACAATTTTTCATTTAAGCAAAACCACAACAGAAGATATGCTATGTATAACAAATCAGTTATAGTTCAACACGTATGATACTCGATCTCTTAAGAACATGTATATTTAGATGCACCACCTTCCAATGAAATAGCACAATTGTGAGCTATACTTGATATACTGATACATTTTTAGTAAGAAAAATTGATATTGATACATATCGTTCAAGTGGCAAGGTCATGCATAATTATTTGAGTGTTTTTTACGAGGATTAATATGTACTACATATTATTCATCAAATCAATTCCCAAGATAAAGAAAGGCGATGAAGAGACAAAAGTTTGTCACCCATGTTTGACATAAATTGACACTCAAACAAGGATTTGTTCGGTTAATGAATATAATTATCCAATTATGAGATTAGAAATGTTCTCAAAATATGTTACACACCCATATTTGATTTGATTAGAACAAAGTGGGCGACAGTATGACCACCACACTAAATGGTCATGTCTATTTCTCACCTCTCTTTAAACTATTCTTGGTATGACTTAATTTCTGCCTAACCAATAATTCTAACCAATTTTTACTGTCTTGCCCATCTCTTTCTAGGTGAGGCTAATATGCTACGAAGAATTGACACATATACACAACAATTATATATTAATTAATTGAGTGCAATCACATGTGTTGACATGGTGTTAATGTCTGGTTCTAACCATATGACGTCGGATACTAAACACACATTCGATCAAAAAAAATTAGCACTACAGAGCTAATATATGAGATAATCATGTATTCTAGCAGTTTTGCGACAAACCATATTATGCAACTAATGTATACAAAATATCGTGGGTATTGGCATGGGAACCAAGCAACAAAAAATTAATAAAAAAAATCAAAATGAAGTATTTATTGTCTACAAATATAAATATAGTGTAAGTGTCTCGTTTGGTGTTCATATATCATTTTCATATATATATATATAAGAAGCAAACAAACAGTTAAAATCATCATCAGTAGAGAAAAGTGATAAAAGAAAAGTGATAAATCTTTTGCCACTCGTGCATGAATTTGTGTCGATTAGAAATCAAATGGGAAACACCACTTTATTCTAAAGTGCTTGCATTTTTGTCTTGTTGATGGTTTGAAATGTTGTTCTGATCCATTATTTGTGTTAATCATAGCATCATTTGTATGTAAATATTATTATTATAATCTCATTACAACGAAACTTTTGAGACCTCCGACCAAGTATATCACATCAAACGTGTGGTTGGTTATGGAATATGTATGATGTTTGTTCATGACACCAAACAATGGTTCTTTGCACATGGTCATACGTGCAGATTCGATACATCCATGCATTTCCAAAAATGATTGAGATTAGAATTAGTTTTTCCATGTTGCAAAAAACATCAGTATAAATAGGAAGCTATACTTACTGAATTCTAACTCTATCATCGTTAAAAAGAAATTTACATTATTGTCACACAAAAACATCTTGGTTGCATTTTAAATTTTTTATGTTTGGTGGATATCTCATATGGGTTTATACATCTTGAGAGAAAAAAGAGAAATACAGAGTCGTGTGATAGATGTGATTGATAAATCGGTGAAGAGAGATAGCAATAAAATGAGATATTGTTGGAACACATTTAAGTGTTATTGCGTGAATTAAAAAAATTCTCATGTGAACTTTCTCAATTAGTGCTCATTTATGATGCGAGATCAAGTCATTGATTTTCTAACGGTCAACTAATCATAATCATTGGATTTGTAACTTATCTTTGGCTATTCACCTATAAATTGAGCTCCTCTCCCTCACTTCTTCTCACACCAAAAGTTATCTTGAGTTGTCAAAGAACTTTTCTCTATTCTCCCTCCTTTAGCTTGTGTTGACGACCTTTTCTTTTCTTCTTCCTCTTTTTCTGTCCCTTCGGATTTAAAGAGTGTTCTTAAGGCCATAGTCCCTTCGGTTTACAATGTCCCTTCAGAATTAAGAATGGTCTTAAGAACATAGTCCCTTCGGTAAATTTTGTCCCTTCGCAAATAAGAGTATTCTTAAGATCAAAGTCCCTTTCGAGATAAAGCATCCCTTCGGAAAATAAGAATGATCTTAAGAATATAATCCCTATTTTATGTTTTATGCCCTTGGAGAAGTTAGAGGTTAGAGTGGTGAAAACACCATATTAGAGTGGTCATAGTACCATATAAGAGTGGTCTTAGCACCATATTTGAAGGTGTATTTCTAGAACAGATCCTATAGTGCAATAGGACTCTGATACAGTTGTAGCTGGGCTGTTTTATCCTGGGGGCGTCGTGGTTGATAGTCTGCTTGCACAATTTTGGGCAGTGCCACGAAACGTCTTAAAGAGAGCGACCTAATCCACGACTCAGTCTAGTAATCTCTTCGGTGACAAAAAATATCTTTTAACTAATTTTGATTATAGTGAATCCCTAACAAACCATAGGATTAACACAAAAAAACACAACTTCTCACAAATGTGGTAAGGGTAAGGTTCATAGTGAATTGAATTAGTGGGTCTCATATATAAATTGAAGGCAAATGTTAGATGTGTTTGAGCTGCGGTTCGATAAGTTTTGAGGGAAAAAAAACATATGATAAAAATATAGAGATCAAATGTGTACGTGACTCTTTTTTTTTAAAAAAAAAAAAAAAATTTGATTCTACGTCCATTTAATTTTTTAGATTGGATCAACTTTTGATGTTATAAGATATAATATAAAAACTAATTTCATGGTAAAGAAGCATGTTTGATATTATAAGATATAATATAAAAACTAATTTCATGGTAAAGAAGCATGTTTGATGTAAAATATAATATATGAAAAATTAACATTCTAGAAAAATAATGAACGATTATGCTTGAAATACATGAAACTTTAAAACAACTGTCTTTCATTTGCATTAACATTGAGTCCATTGTTTGAATTCACTAAGTTTTTGTTAACGATCAATATTGACATATTGATTGTTAACAAAGTCTCACATAAGCGATGTGGGTATGTTTGAGGCGCATGTAATTCCTGCAACACCTCATTTTGAGACTGTTGAAGTTGAATCTTCTTCTGAGAGGTCGCCCCATCTACCTTTGAAGCTTGTGGAAGGTCCTATTCCAGATGTTGATGATATTTGGTAACATTGGAAAATATTGATTTGGAGGAACAAAACAACATCTCTGATACTGAGAATGTTAATGCAAATATTCCAATTGCCTTGCCAGTTGACGTGAGAGTTTGTGCGACTAACAGGTTGCTAATACAATATTATTGCATAAACTTGATTTTAAACTAGTTTTTAAAGCCCTTGAAAATCAATTTTGAAACCGGCTTAAATGGTGCGTTTGTTTCATCTTTAAAAAAAATAGATTTTGAGTTAAAAGAATCTAGAGATTTTTTTTTATAGATTTTTTAAAAAAATCTAAAGCTATTTCTGTTTATTTACTATCATAAAAATCATTTTTTAAAGATTTAAAGCTCTTACACTTGAGTTCCTTATATTTAGATAAAAATAGATTTTGAAAAAGCTACTTGAAATAGCTTTTCATTTTGAGGCTAAAAATGATTTTTTTAACAAAATGAGTTTTTTAAAAATCTAAAACAAACACTAGGAAAATAAAAAAGTTATTTTTTTAGATAAAAAATAGATTTTTTGTAAAAAAATCCAAAACAAACGGGCCCAAAATGTTTCGTGTTAGTAATTTAAAATTGTTACGAAGATTTTTCAACTGGCTAATAATAATTGCCTTAATTTTATAATTTTGCTTATGCAAAAAACTTCCTATATATGTTTCTTTACTGGAAACTACTTTTATAAAGATGAACAAATATATACAATTGTTCATCTTCATCAATCTCAACTCATCCATTAATGGTTTTCCGTTATTCTTCTCAAATTTTCCATTGTCAAGCAAAAGTTCTTCCCACACAATGCACTTTCTTTAGTTGCTTCAACTAATCAACATCAATGACCTTATCGGAAATTCATGGTTAAAGTTCTTAGCTACAAAAAAGAAGGTATCCCTAAACATTATGTATTATATGCGTGTCTGACGTCATTATGTTCAAAATTCATTAATCTATACCTATATATAAAAAGCACCACACTTGTGCGACAAAATGTCACATGACATTGACTAATTCAAGTGTGACACGTATCAATACAACTTTTTTAAAAATAAAAATATGTGAAAAATAGAAAGAGAGAAATTAGTCAATGTTACATTCCCGCCTTAATGGTCCACAAGTAAATTCCATATAAAAGTGATACCTGATTTCTAGCTGGCAAAAAATTTAAATTTTGTCAGCTAGAAATCACTATGATGAGAACTAAATAAGGCAATATAAAAAAAAATTATTAATAAAAACACACTCCATTATAGATAGGCAAGCCACCAAAGCACTTAGATTTTTTTTTTTTTTTTTCATTACCTATATATAAATATTAGTTAAGTGCCTTACATATAAAAAAAATGTTTTGGGCCCAAAAAAATCGAGGTTCGACGGCATAGCCCAGTCTCGACGGGCTATGGGCCGGCCCTAGCTGAGAGTCATGATTTTGTCACTTTTATCCAATGTGAATGTCCACCCCATGAGTCTTATTAATAGAACCTAAGTCCTTCATGTCAAACTCTTTTTCTAACATAATTTTAGTTCATTTATCATATAAATGGTTAGCAACAACCAACATATCATCGAAATACAATAACATAAAAATAAAAGGAGTTATCATTAAGGCTCCTAACATACACACAATAATCATACTCACATATGTTGTAGCAAACCTTTTTAAAGAGTTATTGGTGTGATCCTTTACTTAATCTTTTTGTGATTTTGGATTTGAAAGATTGATTGTTGATTAAATACTAACAAACATGGGGGATCTCCCTAAAATCTAAAATGAATGGAGTTCTTTCGTATACGCTCTCTTAATGATATTGGGAGCTTTTTAGGTTAACAACATGAATATTATCAAAATATTGTGATGTATGAAATTTGCATTGTCATTTAACAGTGACTAATCTTCGTCAGAAAACTGGTGAGATGTACAAGGTGAGTTTTCACTGCCCAACCAAATTGTCTCTGTACGCAAGTTATGGATCGAACCCATAACCTCTTGTTTATGGAACTCAAGTCTCTTACCACTTGTATTAATCTATTATTGGTTATACACGAAATTGATTCTTCGTTTCTTCCCATCTAAAGAGATTGTAAAGTCCTATCATATAACTGAATTGATTTTGTTGAAGAACCAAAAAAATCATTGAACTTAAATGATTTGGCTTAGAACAAACCAAAAGTCGTTGTTCATATTTGTGATGAATTTATTCGTTCTTGCAAAAACCGACATTATTGAAATTTGGCTCAAAATTGTTATTGGAGAATCTGTGAAATCGTGGTTTGAAGTTTGGCTATTGTGGCACGATTTCATGCTTGTGCAGCTTGGGAAGTCTCGTAAAATATTGCGACACGAAGGAAAGACATCGTGACACGATTTGAGGATAACGATAGTATTGTTATTAACATGAAATCCTGGTACAATGGGTGCAAATCGTGGTACGATTTCCTCGGGTCATGTGCAATATATAAGGATTCATTAAAGGAAGAGAAACTTGGGAAAATCAAAGGAGAGAACTTTAGGTTTGAGTGTCTTTGGTGAGAGTTTTTCTTGGGTTGGAAGACATTTATAAACACCTTAGGTTGTGAGATCTCATTAAAGGAAGGATCAAATAACTTCCTTTAGTGTTTTCTTCATGAATTCATTGTGAGTGTGAGTGACTTGAAAAATGGATAGAAATTAAGGTTTGTTCTTTGTGAGCTTTTAAGTTATTCTTGTAACTTATTTGTATCATTCTTATCATAGTGGATTTGAGAGCTTCTCTCTCCCCTAAAGTGGGGTTTGGACGGAATTGTGTAAACAATTCTCTTCTTTCTTATCTTTGATGCTTTGAATATGCTTGTGGTGTTGCTTCGCACTTAGATCTAGGTTTATTTTGTTGTTGTTGTTGCTTCTTGATGCTACTTTATTCATTGATCACTACTTCATTTACTCCATACATCTAAGTTTTATTGATATGATTATTTGTTCGAATTTTACAAGAGACATGTCCACCAAAATTTCATAATTTTTAAACCTTCCTTTTATTTTTACAAGATCACATGTGTTGATGACGATATTCTAAAAAAAACCTATTCACGATAACAAGACTCGTTTGAAAGTTTCTCTCGAGCTGTTAACCCAAAGTTTGACCCCTATACCATGACAAAATAAATATGAGTCATTTGGTTCTAGCTCCAATCCACAAAGTCTCCAAACTTTAAAACATAAAATCTCCATTGTTGGCGCTGAAATTGATTGTCTTCTTTTGGTTTTTCCACTAGATTTGCAAATATCATGGAGATGTGATACAGGTTATGGACCATTAAACTGTCCTATTATAGCCTTGAATTCTATCCCCCCCCATTCCCATCTCCATTTTGTACATACTATAGGTACTAGACATTTAGGTCATACCCGAACAGCCTAACCACGTGCTCTTTTGTTATAATAATGATAATGATGATATGATATGATGATAAAAAAGCAAATAAAAAATAAATGTTATCTAAGAAATTTAGCTATTCATATTCATTGAAAAAATAAACAACATAAAAATTTGAAACTATACATATAGGAAACCATTGAATCTTCTTCAATCTCTTGTTCTCATGATGATACTTGGAATTCAGATACCTCTACTATGCTCATAAACAATGGTCTTGCGAGCATGTCATTTCGTCGACGAGCTTTGTATTTTCCAGGTGAGATAAGGCGGTTGGTTCAATTAGTTGTAAATTCAAGCAACTTCGTCAGGCGAGTAAGAGTTGTCGCCATGTGAAACAAGCTGAAGCAATAAACGCAGACCAATGAGGTGTTAATTTCTCCGCTAATATATACATAATAATTTGGGTTAGATGTATGACGTGTTTGGGTTGACACTAAGATTAACATAATCAGTGCGATTTTGATAAAAGCTGCACTTTATAGTTTCAATTAAATCACATTGTATCAAACCCACCTTAATCCAAACATACGAATAAACAATGTTTAGGAACTTAACCTTGCAGCATATCATAGTATCTTACTCATTTTTAAAATTTGAACCAATAAAAAAATAATAAAATAAAAAGAAGCTAAGCATGATTTGGAGACACTCTATGTACAATATATATCTCATATTATTCACAACCATATTCTTTGTAGGTCCCCAAAGCTTATGTTAATTAAAGACATTAACATACATGTAGTTTCTATTAAAAAATGTACTAGACATGTATCAGACAAGGAACTGTAAAATTCATGCACTGTTTGGTACGTGCCTGTATCCAAAACCTCATTTCAATTGCTTTCCCTCCACCTTCCTCCCAATAGTTACCAATTTGACCAAGAATATCAGATTTTTAGATTCATAGTACTCTTTCTAGGGTATTATAAATTAATTTAGATGTACTTTTTGGATTGAATCGTTTTGTTTTTATCATTGGGGGGAAGAATGTGAAGAAAGCAATATTAATTAGTTCATGTCCTTCAAAGCAACAAAAGAACTAATAGTCCCCACCAATATGAGCCTTTATGTGTCCAATGTTTGGTAAGAGGTTTTAAAGAAGGAAAAGAAAAAAAAAAGGAGAATGTTTATAAGGTACAAAAGCCATACAAAACATGAATTTGGTACCCCACAAAGTTGCAAATATGTAACATTATTTGAGATTGTATTTTATCAACTACTATATTTAAAACATGTCTAACATTAGAAAATTTTAAAAACCATAATTAATTGGAATTAATGGAGGCCCTATTGATGGCCACAAAGGGTTAAGAATCTTACTAAAATACTAATTAAGTGTAGTCCCCTATATGAGTCATGTTTGAACAAAGAAATGGTCTTTTTCTTCATTTAATATTTCAGCCAAAATCAATTTAATATTTCAGCCAAAATTAACCAACACCCTCACATGGCTTACATACACTGACATTATACTACAGAGATTTTTTTACACATGTGAATCAAAAGAAGAAAATTTTCATATCTTGGGGCTCTCATAGTTTAGGAAATTTCAGATTCACAAGAGTCAGTGATTTTCAGAAATATTACCTCTCTTTGTCTTAACTTATAGCAAAATATTGTTCACCCCAAGATATGGACAATTTTTTTTTTTTTTCAGGTAACCTAGTGGCTAGAATTCACCTTATAAGATGAATAAGTGGGCTGTCCGGGGTTCAAACTTCGGCCCCTGCATATAATAATGCATTGTCCTACCAACTGAGTTATGCACACGAGACAATTTGTTGAGCAAGAAATAGAAAATTGATTATGTCATATCAAATTGTCATTATTTTATTTTGCCAAGATGAGATAGGAATTGAAGCTGACAACTTAATGGTCCCTTCTAAAACATGACCCCATAGGCCATGGTTACACACATGTATTTTGATTGAGTAGTGATATTTTAACAACCATTTTGGTATAACTTTTGAAACAACTTTGTTGTTCTCTTTTCTTATTGGTCAAAAAGAATAGAGAGAAAAAAAGTAAGAGAGAGAATAAAAACATAATGTGAGTATGAAAAAGAAAGTTGTACAAAAGTTGTACCAAAATGGTTGTACAAATATCATTTCTCATTTTGATTAGTTGAAGTTAATATTAAGCAAAGTGTTTTTACCAAACAAGAAATTTATCTAAATTTCAAATCAAAGTGAAACAAAGATAAAAGCATTTTACAAAATATGATTTCAAGAGTTATTTATTCCTAAGTTTGTGTTTTCATCACCAAGTGGCTCGGATCATACGAGGAAATTCTATTTTTATAGGAGAATTGTGTTTCCATAATAATATTTCAGCGTTCCAAACTATACAAATGAACTACACTTTAAGTATAGGTACTCGGTTCGAGACCCGGCACCAAGAGAAATTATCGAAAAATACTTCTTTCGAAATAAAATATAAGCAAAATATACTCAAAAAAATCAAACGTATCTAAATGTTTGAACGAAATATATTTGATACATTTGACTTTTTGGTTTGTCTTAATATTTCATTCTTAAATAACTATGCAAAACCTTCAATTCTTTGTGGTCAAACTACTCAATATACTTGAAGATATACACAATACTTTTCCTCCATAAATCTATGAGGATTCTCAAAATCTATCATTAGTTTGAGGGAACTAAGTATTTGCTTGTAATTAGCTCCAAACTAATTAATTAAAGATGTTAAAGTTTGCTCCCAATTGCATTTTGATAATGACTCATGCAGCCGTCTGAAAATATTTCTTTAATATCAAAGCTAATACTATTGAGTATTGATAATTATAATATGGTTAACAATGATTTAGTCCAAACCACTTTCAAAAGTACTTAAAGTGGATAAAGCTTAAAGGGCTTAACATCCAAACAAACTTCACTAGCAATAGTTGCACACATATTTTTTATATTATATACAATACAAATCACTAATCATATTGATGAATAACATTATCAATAATTTGCCATGGAATAATAGGTCACTTTAAAGCTACTTAAATTGCATTGGACATTGAAGCATTCAAAAGAAGTTGTGCAATGTGGACATTGCTTGTTTATAATATTCCCACGGAAGATAATGGTGCCATTTATGTCATGACACTAGTAACTCACTAATCTTTCAAAACTTCAACCAAGGAATCAAAGGTTCCTTAAAGCTAGAAGTGAAAATTAATTAGCAAAATCCTAATTCTAATTACTAGAAGTGCCTAATTTCTTGATTTCTTTATATATTAACTTAATTTATAATGCATTTTCTAGGCAACCAAACAAACAAGACATGCAGGTTTCTGTATTGCGGATAAGATGGTGCCATGTCCTTGTCCATTGTCCACTCCAAAGATTCTTATACATTCAAACGCACGCTTTGATTAGAAAAATTATTTTATTAACAATCTTGTATTTTATTTGATAAAATTGTAGCCATCTTTGCTAAGGTATATTTGAATGATATATTAGGGCCGGTGTAAGGTTAATAAAAATCTAATTCATGACTTAGTCGTCTTTTATATAGTTCACTAATTTTGTAGTCTTACTAGTATTTTGATATCTAACAAATATACATATAAAGGCCATTTTCATTATTTGTTCACGACGGTGTGTTTGATTTGTTGGGACAATA
>Ga0228710_1009310_pt1 | contig 13687 bp, 9 predicted proteins | sample MedpolnodulmetaG_FD_177995 | JGI IMG/M metagenome (GOLD analysis project Ga0228710, IMG submission 177995) | Root nodule microbial communities from Medicago polymorpha collected in Santa Monica, California, United States - pink nodules | ecosystem: Host-associated > Plants > Roots > Nodule...
AAAGTTTTAGAAAGATGTGAGCAGGTGAACTTGGTCTTGAATTGGGAAAAATGTCACTTCATGGTAAGAGAAGGAATTGTCCTAGGACACTTGGTCTCTAAACGGGGTATAGAGGTAGACAAAGCAAAAATTGAAATTATTGAAAAAATGCTAGCCCCCACCTCAATCAAAGAAATAAGAAGTTTCCTAGGTCATGCGGGTTTTTACCGCTGTTTCATTAAAGATTTTTCATCAATTACTAAACCACTAACAAGCCTTCTCCTTAAGGATGCATACTTTATCTTTGATGAACCGTGTTTAAAAGCATTTTGCAGGTTGAAGGAAGTATCGGTCACTGCTCCAATCATACAACCGCCAGATTGGAACTTGCCCTTTGAAATAATGTATGATTCAAGTGACTATGCGGTTGGAGCGGTGTTAGGTCAAAGAAAGGACAAAAAAATGCATACAATATACTATGTGAGTAAGACCCTAGATGAGGCACAGGTAAACTATGCCACAACAGAAAAGGAATCGTTAGCGGTAGTCTATGCCATTGACAAATTCAGGCAATACTTGGTAGGATCAAAAATCATTGTTTACACGGATCACTCGGCAATAAAATATATGTTAAAAAAAAAGATGCCAAACCAAGGTTGATTCGATGGATTTTGCGCCTCCAAGAATTCGACCTCGAAATAAAAGATAAAAAGGGTATTGAAAATGTTGTAGCTGATCACTTGTCCCGTCTTAGGGAAACCAATGAGAATGAGTTGTCGTTAGATGATTCCTTCCCGGATGATCAACTCTTCTTATTGGCACAAACTAACGCACCTTGGTATGCAGATTTTGTCAATTTTCTTGCAGCAGGAGTACTACCCCCTAATTTGAGCTACCAGCAGAAGAAGAAGTTCTTCCATGACCTCAAGCACTACTATTAGGATGAACCTTACCTTTTCAAAAGGGGCTCGGATGGAATTTTCAGAAGATGCATTCCTAAAAATGAGGTAAGTAACATTCTAAACCACTGTCACTCTTCTTCCTATGGTGGCCACACCAGTGCTCAAAAGACTTCTTTCAAAATTCTTCACTCCGGTTTTTGGTGGCCATCACTTTTTAAAGACGTGCATCTTTTTGTTTCTAAATGTGACCAATGTCAACGCACTGGTAATATTACGAAAAGAAATGAAATGCCTTTAAACAACATCCTCAAAGTGGAAATTTTCGATGTACGGGGTGTTGATTTCATGGGGCCATTTCCTTCATCTTTTGGAAATCAATACATATTGGTGACGGTTGACTATGTGTCCAAATGGGTTGAGGCCATTGCCTCTCCTACCAATGATGCACAAGTTGTGATTAACCTGTTAAAGAAAATTATTTTTCCAAGGTTTGGAGTGCCAAGGGTTGTAATAAGCGATGGAGGATCTCACTTCATCTCTAAACATTTTGAAAAACTTTTACAACGGTTTGGAGTGAGACACAAAGTTGCAACGCCCTACCACCCACAGAGAAGTGGACAAGTTGAGGTTTCAAATAGACAAATAAAAGCTATTCTTGAAAAAACTGTTTCAATTTCTAGAAAAGATTGGTCAACTAAGCTTGATGATGCTATTTGGGCTTATCGGACGGCATACAAGACTCCCATTAGAATGACTCCTTTTAAACTAATTTATGGGAAATCTTGTCACGTTCCGGCTGAGCTTGAGCACAAGGCTTATTGGGCAATCAAAAACCTCAACTTGGACCACAATTTAGCTGGTGAAAAAAGGAAACTTCAATTAAGTGAGCTAGAAGAACTTAGGATGGATGGTTATGAGAATGCCCGCATTTACAAAGAAAGAAGTAAAAAATGGCATGACAAGCATATCCTCAAAAAGGACTTCAAGAGAGGTGACCTTGTGCTGCTATTTAACTCTAGGTTAAGCTTTTTCCTGGTAAGTTAAGATCAAGGTGGTTCGGTCCATTTCAAGTCCGCAAAATTCTCCCCTATGGGACCATTGAGATTTTTTCTGAGAAAACTAGATCATTCAAAGTTAATGGCCATAGACTAAAGATTGATAATGCAGGTGAAGCTGTTGAGGAACAGGCCATCTTAGGCCTTAAAGAGCCTCTTTGAGGAACCATTTCCTTCTTTTTTCTATCAAGCTAATAACATTAAAAGAGCGCTTCGTGGGAGGCAACACACGCATTTAATCACTTTTATTTTGTTTGTTTTTCATTGTTTTGTAGGTAATTGTCCGAGACCGATTCAAGAAAATGAAAAAATTGAGCCTAAAAACGCCAGAAGGTTGGCACAGCCAGTAGATTTTGGCTTAAGAATGGTATTTTAGTCATTTCAGACTCAAGGGTAATTTGGTCATTTGGTGAGCAAGGGTAAAATAGTATTTTGGTTACGAGAATTATTTTTAGTGGTTTGGGTGGCAATAAATATTTTTACTAAGTTACTAGTGAGTTGTGGTAATTAATTAAGAGTTGGTAACTATTCGTTATTTTTATTCTTTAAGTGAGTAGAAACTCGGTAAATTAGTTAGAGAAAACCTTAAGCCCATTAAGACAATTGAGGGTTGAGCCCATTTGTGTAGAGCCTATATAAACTCTAGTCTTAAGAGAAACTAGACTTTCCACCCGTGCTGCCGCACGGGTCATATACATTGTTGATGTATTAGGTCAAAGCAAAAAATAGCTCAATTATAACTTATAATTTTAATGTCATAATTTTTTTTGTACAAATATTCAATATTTTGTAAAAAGGTTCTTTCGACGTTATGTAGTAGGCCAAAGCAAAAGTTTAATAGCTCAATTACAACTTGTAAAAATTTCTTTGCATATTGCCCATTTTAAATAAATGGTTTGCCTTCCAAAACATCAAATATTTATTTGCATATTGCTCGCGTTTATGTCTCAATGAATCACACAACTTACACCTATTCTTCTTTTTCTTTTTTTTTGCCAACTTACATCCATTCTTCTTGAACCTAAAAAAAAAACGTTTTTTTTTTTTTTTAGAGAAAAAGAGACACGGTGTTATCACCCTTTCGACAATTCAAAATATGTGGCTAGTGGTTACCATTTAAGGTCATTCTTGGTTGGTTTTACAAATGTTTGTATTGAATATTCCTAGGAGCTTGCAAGATGGAATACCAAATCAGCAAGAAGATACCTAACACAATATAGTAGAGGAGGGAATGGTCAAAATAGAATTGATAGTAAATTGTGACTATTGAAGAAAATGAGTAACAACCATTCTGGAAAAATCAATTAGCAATGCCGAAAGTTATTCAATATCAGTTCACAATTCACAAAGAAAAAACTATGTCAAATAATCCACAAAATGTGGACCAAATATGTCATTGGTATTTAAAATTACATTAGACAGCCCTTTGCAACAACACAGGGACACTAAATTGGTCCTTCATGACATCTTTTCTTGCTTTTGTCTTTCCCCTTCATAAATGTACAAAAGTTGTTCGATTTAGAAAGAAATGTTAAAGGGATAAAAAGTATAGCAGAACTTATATATCTTACCTCTGCAACTTCTCCCACAAATTGACAAAACTCCCCTAAATCTTTTTCAAAAAATTCGTAAGGAATTAATTCCCCCCAATTGAGACCCATGTTGTGGAAGGGCACAAAGCTAAGTGTGTTTCTTCTACTCAACCTCATCTTCACCATCGAAAGTATGCACAAACAGAGAGTAATTTAACAATTACATTACATGGATCAAAATTTCATACTAAGTACTTATAAATTTAAAAAAAAAATTATTTTCTATTGATAATTGATATGTTTGAGAAGTTAAAGAGTGAAAGCTATCAAAACCTACTTGTTTAATCGTCATGAATAAGATTCTCAATGACAATTTATTTTCATGGAGAGATCAATAAAGTTGAATATTACATATCAATCACTAATTCTACTGCGTGAATCTATTTGTATACTGTGGTGGCTTTACAATAGAAACATCATCACCCACACCCCATGTAAGTTGCACCATATGAAAAAAGTTTATTTCTTCAAGCATATTAACCATTAATATATCATTCAAATTGAAAAATCTGTATATACTCGTATTCATGAGGCTCATAACTCAACTTTGATAAAATCAATATACATCATACCATTAAAAATAAAGCAAATTGATTACGTTAACAGAGAATAAGTGTAGGTCAACAAATTAAAAGTGTTGACATGGATTGAAACCAGCAAATTGAGATGTGGACAATAGGAAATTTGATGTGGATTGTAACACCCCGATTTCTCAACAATGTAAATAATACAAATAATCAGAGTATTCAACGTAAAACGGAATGTCACACTACATTTAAAATATAAATAGAGTAAAGTTGTTATTTATTAAAACCACTTTAACAAAACATCGTAACGGAAAAAAGATTCATAGTTCAATAAATTTGGCACTACGGCCTCAACATAACAACATTAATGAAAAATCTTAATCCAAAAAGGTTCAACAACATAGTTCATAAAACAATACGTAACAATGGAAAGAAAAGCAAGAATCCCCATCCCGTTACGTATCAGAGCGACCCTAAGACGACGCATGAGAGAGTCAACTCACATTAGCAGCTAATCCTGGTTATTTGCACGTTACCCACGTAAAGGCAACATTCAAACAGAAGGGGTGAGATTTCACATTCAATAATAATAAGCATATAATTCATCAACGGAATTTAACAACCTAAACAACAATAATTAACAACAATAATAGTTCACATATACTTATCATCAATAACGTTCCACATATGCTTCATTTATTTTCACTTAGCATTTAAATCAACAACTAGAACTCAACATTAACGACATAGCAACGACGCAACAACAACTCGACTATGCAATATGCATGTGGTACCAATCAACGTGTTAGAGCATAAGCTCTCAAAGCAACGCTGGAGTATAAACTCCTAAAATAAACGCTGGAGCATAGCTCCTAAAATCAACACTGGAGCATAGCTCCTAACTTTATATGAGTATGCATGGACTCAACAACTTAATCAACATCAACGTACAACTTCAACGACTAGACAACATCAACGACTTGACGACAACCACAACAACAACAACAACGTATAACATCAACAACAATGACAACATCATATAAATCATCATGTTAATTCAACATATACATTAACATCGTAAATCATCAACATATATACATACCTTCATGTAAAATTTCATCTACAAGTTATTCATATAAAAGACCATCAATTATCTATGAATTCTACAGACTTTCTACACTCTTAACATCCAATTCTACATGTTCTATCATCAAAATCCGGTTTTAAACCCTAACTCTCAATTTTACATGAACAAAAATCAAACTATATGCTAAATCCAATTTCAGAATTATACAACTTAAGATTAGAGAATATTAGTCCCACCCTTACCTTAGATTAGATGATTGCAAGGTTCTACGAATTCTTCTCTTCTCTTGGTTCTCTTCTTCTCTAGGTTCTCCTCTTCTCTTGGTTCTCCAAAAGCTTCTAACCTAATTTGTGTCTGGCACTTAGCATTTATATCTCACACCCTCAACATATTTTCCAACTAAATCCACGTATTCTCTAACTACATCCACACATATTTTCTAACTACATGCACATATTTTCTAACTAAATCAACGCATTTTCTAACTAAATCCAAACCAGCCCCTCAAATATATTTATTCTAAATATCCAACATATTCTACTAAAAAATAAATAAATATAAAGTCACTTAATAAAATATTAAAACACCACAACATGTCATAAATCAACATAAATCACATAAGTCATATAAAAGACTCTAAACTCAATCAAAAATAATTAAATAATAAATTGGGGCGTTACATGGATTACTATTCTCTTCTCACTTTATTCACTCTCTCTGTCAATCTCACGTTTCTCGCTGTGGTTTCCGGTGAGGCAGCAGAATCGGACATTAAACGGTGGAGAGGGAAGAGCAGGCGAAGAGGATGAAAAACCATTTTTCTCTCCTCCAAGTCTGTTCAGGGGTTGGTAAACATTATTGATTGTGCACTTCAAAATCAAGTCTGTTCAGGGCAAGCTAGTGGGCCATAATTTATGGGGGAAGGATCAGGTGTACATGTTTCCAATTTTATTTTTTTGGGAAACATCCCCTCAAAAATTCATAATTTTGAACAATTATGGGTGAAGGATTCTCTTCTCTTCTCATTCTGTTCACTCTCTCTTTCAATCTTCACGTTTCCTCTCTCATCAAAATAAATCTTATGAGAAATCAACCTCATTTTTTAGAAAGCGATGCATCACCGTTTTTTTCAAAGATAATGCAATAGAGTTAGTTGTCTTTACAATATTCATTGGAAAGTGATGAAACTAAAAGTTTCTATTTTTCAAAGCACTTAGTAAGTAGGTGCTAGGGGTTGGAAAACGTGTATAATTAACTGGAGTGGGTAGAGTTTAGATGGGAGATTTGAATTTCAAATTCGGCATTAAATGAGGCTTGAAAGCATAATTCCCGCCAAAGGTTAAGGATTAGGGTTTCCCAAGTAGTGTTTGCATTGTACCTTAGGATTATATATTAAGACTAGACCATCGACTTGTGCTCCGCACGGGTCCTACCAGCTAAATCATACGCAAATAAGTTACATATTTTATACTATGTTAATATGAATAAGTCAATTTGTTACGCTTTAACAATGTACTTGATAGTTCATATGATGTGAAGTACTTTATATTAATCGCATCATGGTTACATTAGGTACGTCGTTAGTTGTTATTAGTTACAATACATCAATATAAAAGTGTTGATCATAGATTTAACACAAACTATACGATCTTACGAAATACTTCTCTATATACGACATTAGAAGCCACGTTGGTATCTTGACAATCTTCATCGGTAATAAGTATTTTCAACCCATTTATGGAAGTAACTCTCGAAATTGCAACATAAAATTGACCATAGAAAAACACAACACTTGGCAAAATAAAAGGAGAGATATCTCACCTAACCAAACTCCTCTGAGGATTCAATCTAGATCACCAATCCGTGCACAGACGTGAATAAGTTACCCTGTATCTACTATATTTTATATGAATAAGTTAATTGATTAGATTGAATCAATGTAGGTCATAGTTCATATGATGAGAAATATAATAAATTAGTCGCAACATGGTGACAATAGGAATGTAGTTTGTTGCCATCATTAAAACACAATACATTAAAATTATCATACAAAGCATATATCTAACACAAACTATCCTACGTTATGAAATACTTCTCTATATACGACATTTGAAGTCACATTGGTATATTGACCATCTTCATTTGTTATAAACATCTTCAATCCATCTTTAGAAGTAACTCTTGAAATTGCAACATATAATTGACCATTTGAAAACACAACACTTGACAAATATATCCCAACATTCTTTAAAGACTGTCCATTGAAACTTGAAAGGAATCCTAACATCATAAGGTTTAATAAATAATCTTGGTATAATAACTTTCACGCGTATATTACTTCCAGATATGACATTCCCGCTTAAAGCATAAATTTACAGATTTTGGTTATTATAAGTCTTGTATCATTGCATAATCCTAATCTTTGATCTATATTCCTTTACAACATCGTTGAGACTCTAACCTTTAATCTGAGTTTGTGATTTGCAGGACCAGAAGTATCAATTGTGTTAAGAAATTCTGGAGTGTGGACATGATCATTCGCATCACCATCCATTTTTCGTGAAAGCGGCGAATCATGACTCAAATAATGTTTTGCTTCACCTAGAATCAAATGCAACATGTACCTGTTTATTTGATATAAGTAAATCAGATGGAATATCAAGTGATAGATCAACATCATTGCTTTCGCCAATTGTCCCATCACCAATACCCAAGACCCAATCAAAAAACAATTTTCTTTCTAAAATATTTGAATCTAATGCACCATTTAGAAGTCTCATATTTTTTTGTTAGTGTAAGATCCTAAAAAAATCTCAAAGATACAAAGAAATGATAGTAGAATGGAGAACTTTTTCTTTTAGAAAGAAAATATCAGAATGAACAACTTATTAAATGCGTCGCACGAGTCTTATCGACTATAATAAAGACAATAGGTAATTTTTGACCCATGTGATGTACGGGTCTATCAATAAACACAAATACGATTATCAGAGATACAATATCACACTAAAAAAAAGTAAAATATTGACTCCAAAGTTTCAAACATACTATAATATAATCTTGAAAACCTTGCGTATACCATATAACCAGCTACAAATTACTTTAAAAAAAAAATAATCAAAAATCAGTTACAAATCGAAAAGTAATACTACAGTTCACTAAAGAGAGCAACATAATTCATCCTATTTTAAGATCATTGCATGAGTGTGTCCTCTATATATAGAGAGTCAAGATCATTATTTAGGTATGCATGAGAAAATAAAGGGTAGTAATAATGAATCATTAAGTTAAGTTGTTGGCAACACAAATGTCACTTTAGTGATGACATGTGCATATAGGAGGGAAATTCAAATTTCAAAATTTGAAAAAAGCATTTAATGAGGTACAAAAAGCTTGCAACACACACCTAGGTTTAGTGCTTTCAAAATTTGAAAAAAGCATTTAATGAGGTACCAAAAGCTTGAGAACCTTGCGTATACATATAACCAGCTACAAATTCCTTTTAAAAAAAAATTTCAGCTACAAATCGAAGAGTAATACTACAGCTCACTAAAGAGAGCAACATAATTCATCCTATTTTAAGGGAAAATGCTACACGTCCCGATTAATATCATAGTGACAGTTCACGATAGGCATGAAAAAATAATAATAACACCACATCATGCTTTATTTTCAAGATCATTGCATGAGTGTGTCCTGTATATATAGAGAGCCAGAGTCATTATTTAGGTATGCATGGTAAAACAAAGGGTAATAATAATGAATCATTAAGTTAAGTAGTTGGCAACACAAAAGTCATTTTAGTGATGACATGTGCATATAGGAGGGAAATTCAAATTTCAAAATTTGAAAAAAGCATTTAATGAGGTACAAAAAGCTTGCAAAACACACCTAGATTTAGTGCTTTCAAAATTTGAAAAAAGCATTTAATGAGGTACCAAAAGCTTGCAACACACACCTAGGTTTAGTGTTTAGGAGGAAAACTAACAAAGCTATTAGGGTTAAGCATTTGCTTGACCTAATAAGCTTTTAAACTAAGTACGATGACATGTGCATATAGGAGGGAAATTCAAATTTCAAAATTTGAAAAAAGCATTTAATGAGGTACCAAAAGCTTGCAACCCACACCTAGATTTAGTGCTTTCAAAATTTGAAAAAAGCATTTAATGAGGTACCAAAAGCTTGCAACACACACCTAGGTTTAGTGTTTAGGAGGTAAACTAACAAAGCTATTAGGGTTAAGCATTTGCTTGACCTAATAAGCTTTTAAAGTAAGTATGATTAGGTCTTTACACTCATTTTCACAAATATTGAGAGAGGTGGAGAGAGAAAGAGGTAGAGAAAAGGAGAAACAGGTTTTGCGAGAAGAAGAGCTTGGAGAGGAAAGAAGAGGGCAGAGATTTGAGGAGCAAACGTGAAGCCAAGGCTAGGATTGTGCTTAGTTGAGGTAAGGGGGATGGTGCTCATACATAATTTAAGTCATAATCACTTTTTCTACTTCATTTCATAAGTGCTTATTTGTGAAATGTGATTTTTGTGAATTTTAATGTCAATTTTCGTGCTCCTTAATTAGTGATAAGTTTGAATATGTTGAATTGATGTTAAACTTGTTGTTGTTGTTGACTTTGCATGATTGAAGTGTGTTGATAAGTTACTTTGTTGATTTTTGCTTAAAGTGATGAAAATGAAGTTGTTGTTGTTGATTGTTGATGAAAGTATTAGATGATGCTTTGAATGATATTAGGTTGTGTTGTTGATGATAATTCATACCTTGGTGTTGTTAAATGTGTGTTGGGAGTAAGTTGTTGTTATTTAATGAGTTTGATTAAAAATGGGTTCGATTATGATTTTGGATGTGAACTTGATAATTTGAAGTGGTGTAAGTGTTTACTACAAGTGTTATGATCATGGACAATGTTTTGATTTAATTTGGGAGTGTTGTGATTGAGTTTAGTGATTTAAGAGTGATTATTAAGTGAAAAACACATTTTTAAGCTGATTTTTGAACTGCCTATAAAACCAAAATCGGCCACTGATCCTGAGCTATTTTTCCAGCTTTTGGTTCAACAAAAATCGGCCACCGATTGTTGTAATTCGGCCACCGATTTCTGTTAGACAAATTTGGAAAACATTCACCTTTTTCACCTATGTCTGTTTTGAATTACCTTTAGGTGTAAACATGAAAGTTTTAGATAAATGTGTTAGCTTTCCAATGGTTTTGGGTTGACTTGAAAATGATTTTTAGTTATGATGAAAATACTCCAAGTAGGTCATGTTAAAATTTTACGAAAATTCAGCATAACCATTTCTAAGTCAACCTAAAACTTATGGTTTGATTCCAAACCTCAAAACTTGAGTAATAAGAGTTTAATTAGGGTGTTTAAGAGTATTTAACCTATGGAATGATGGATCAAACTTAATTTCTTTTGTTAATGAATTGGTTTTGCAATATGATGAAAATGAGACGAACATGGCATGATTTTGTGATTTCTTGGAATTGGCCTAGGATACTCATATGCCTAAGATACTATGAACATATGTGAGTAGTGCATATGCTTTATTGAAGCAATTGAACATGTTTGCTTAGTTTTGGTTGAATTGCTACAATTGTTTTAAAGTTGTGAATCATAGTTGGACTTGTCGAATTGTGTCCTAATGGTGTGATAACTTAAGGAATGCCTTGTAATCATGTTTATATGATAAAAGTAGAATGAATTGAGGGTGAGTTGATGTTTGGTGTATTGAATCATAACATGATGAATGTTGTTGCAGTGAGTTCTTACATGCAAAAATGTTGACATTATTGGTGATGAATGCATGTATGTGTTGATGATCATGTTGATGATTTATTTGTTGTGGTGAATTTCATACATGCTAAATGTTGATGTTATTGGTGATGAATGCATGTATGTGTTGATGGTTATTTGATGATGAATTGGTGAATCATATCGATGATATTGTTGGTTGAACATGATGATGATTGTTAATGTGGTGAAATTATACATGCAAACATGTTAATGTTATTGATGACAAATGCATGTAATGGAAGACGATTATTGACGACGATTTGTGTGAGCATATGCATTGTTGTTGAGTCATATGTTTATGCATTCATGACTCATGGTGACAGATTTTATATCCATATTGACGACGACCGGATTTCATATCTATATTGCGGATGACTATGATGTTTTTGTTGCATCATGAGGTGTCGACCTTGGTGACGATTGGTACCACATGCATATAGAAGTTGTGTCTAGGTGCATTGCATAATTTGGCATAAGTCATAATTGAATATGTGCATGGTGATTTATGTGCATCGGTGAACTTGGTGAATTGTGTACATGATAATGTTTTGTTATACTTGTACACTTGGTGATTTTAATTGACGATGTTTACTTTGGTGACAATAATGAAGTGTGATTTATATGAATGTGATTTGATGATCTTTTCGGGGTGACGACGACTTTCTTTCTTGCTTATACTTTTGAAATGATGAGTGATATTTGTTGAGTAATTATGCTAAATGAGGACTGAGGTGAGTAGTTCTTATATTGATTGATGTTGTTAAATGATGAGTTTTGTTGATGATTTAAAGTATGAATATGCTTGATGTGATAGAAGTATGATAACATGATTGATGTGGAACTATGATAATATATATGTGATGGTAGTATTATTCATGAATCCTTGAGTGCTTTTGCTTGATTATATCTTGATTATGAATTATGGACTAACCCCCTAGTGGTCGTTTCGTTGACCGCCTCACTATATTTAAGTATGGTGTAGACAGCGTGCATGATTAGCTTATCTTTTCTTGGTGAGTTGCTAGAGGCTAGCTTTTGAGCTACCTCGTCTACCCCTTTTGGGGTCTTAGTATAGGTCTCTAATTTAGGATGTTGGTCTTTCTTTTATTTCAGTATTGACTATGTTGTTGAGATTTTTACTCATATATTGAGATTAGAGATTTATTTGGTGATGTATTTATGATGCTTATGACATGGCTATTTGTAGATGTATGCTAATTATCCACTGCGACGTTTTTGATAAAATTTTAGAATGCATGTTTTTTAGAAGTATTGAAGACGTGACGTCTATTTCTTGAATATTTATATTATTCGCGTGTTTTATCGCTTTAGTAGAAGTAGGGCGTTACACATACAATTTCAAATCTCATCATTTGCAAGAGGTTAGTTGGGGAAAGATTTTATGGCCCATTCACATCCCTCCATCAAAATATTTGATTGTCTGGCGTCTTATGCATGATAAAGTCCCAACTGATGACAAGCTCAAGCAGAGAGTCCTTCAAAATGCAACCTTTGTGGTGTTCAAGAAGAATCAACCCTCCATCTGTTCTTTCTTTATAGCTTTGCTTCACAGATTTGGAGTTGGTTAGCCACAATTGTGCAGACAAGTCTACATTTTCCAACCATTTATGATGTCTGGATGTTTTGTGATAGAGGATGGTCCCCATAATGCAAACTAGTTATGCAAGCTACTTTAATAAACATCTTTTATGTCATATGGCAATCAAGGAATGCAGCAAGATTCAACAAAAAGATCACTCATCGGAAATCAACAATTTCCTCTATAATTGTTGGGGTTTCTTGGTTTGCTAACAACTCTAAGCTAGATGCAAGCTCTGCTATGTCAGAATTTACCTTCCTAAAAGCTTTTAATTGCAAGATTAATCCTCCAAGGTACAACACAATCAAAGAGGTCATTTGGCATCCCTCGGTTTTTCATTGGATCAAATGTAATTGTGATCGAGTTGCTAGTGGAAGTTCTGGCTTATCCTCTTGTGGAGGAGTGTTTAGAAACAATCAAGCGCTTTTCTTGGTGAGGTTTTCTGAAGGTATGGGAATTGGAAATTCTTTGTTAGCTGGATTGTCTGGTGTTAAGATAGCTCTTGGGTCTTTGTATTGGCTGCATTATAGCTAAAACAAATATCCTTGTTTTTATTGTTTGAACCAATGTTCCAACTGTTGGAACAAAGGGTGTTTCTCATAAATCACCTCTTGAGTTTTGATGATAACAAGGTATTAAAAATTATCAATTGGATATGCTAAACATTTGATCAAGTGTACAGGATCCAAATCAAAGTACTATTCATAAATATTCTGATTGAACAAGTCAAAGAGCAAAGGAATTTTATTGAAGCTTAGTGCGTCTGAAAGATATGCGTCTGAAGAAATGCGTCTGAAGAAACGAGTCTGAAGAAAGCGCTCCAGAAGACACGTCATCAGAAGCAAGGTTATCAGAAGCATCTCATCAGAAGCCACTTCACCAGAGTTGACAAAGTACAATGTACGAACTGTACGACCACTAACTCTGCACACGCCTCTGCAACCACCATCTCTGCAACTTGTCTCCACATCAAGACAAGAATAACAGTAATATTGCTGCAGACGTTGTTCGGTTTCAAATGGAATGGATTTGAAATTAGTTCTTCATAGGACAATTATCAAATCAGGCAAAAGATCAATGGTGAAGAATCAAAGCTTCAAGCAAGACAAGTTGATGTAACGGCTAATTCTCAACGTCT
>Ga0228710_1009311_pt1 | contig 13686 bp, 10 predicted proteins | sample MedpolnodulmetaG_FD_177995 | JGI IMG/M metagenome (GOLD analysis project Ga0228710, IMG submission 177995) | Root nodule microbial communities from Medicago polymorpha collected in Santa Monica, California, United States - pink nodules | ecosystem: Host-associated > Plants > Roots > Nodule...
ATATATTAGTGATAAGTATGTGTCCCATATATTTTTATATTTATCCGTGACAAATGTTTGTCCCATGTTTTTTTACGCACCAATGATATTATTTTTTATGTTTCAGAGATAAATATGTGTCCCATGTTTTTTAATATATATTAGTGAAAAATATATGTCAATTGTTTTTTATATATCAATTATAACTATTTAATTTGTATTTTTTTTATACTTTTCATGATAAATGTTAATTGCATATTTTATTTATGTATAAGTGACAAATAGTTGTCTAGTATTTTTTTTTATATTTATCAGCAACAAATATTTGTCTTATGTATCAGTAAAATTCATTACTTATAAGTTATAATCAAGGTAATCAGAGCCGGACCGGACATCAAACCGGTAAATGCATGGGTTCGAGGATTTAAGGTTGAACCGAGGGTTGAACCGGGATCGAACCGTTTTCAATAAAATAATTCATTTAAATATAAAAAATAGGTAACATTGGAATAATAATTCATTTATATATAAACACATATTTTTTTCTTTCAAAAAAAATCATACTTATTTTATTTAAAAATAAAATCAAGTTTGCTACTATATATTAACCAAAATAAAATATAAAAGTGAAGTTTTCTTACTTAATATTTTAATATTTCTAATACCATACATATATATGTCGCCCAAGCCCAATTTTGTTGAGAGGGGCAGCTGCAGCCCAAACCCACTATGTAACCCTAATAGTTGCAGTTGTTAAATGTTGATGGCAAAAGCCACCGCCAACTTGCAAGCATTCTCTCTATTATTGCATCTTCATTCTTTCTTCTATTTTTCAATTACAATTTTTCTTGAACTGAATCATATTCAATTCTCTCTTCACCTGATTTCAATCATGCTTGAATACTTTGAATGAGGTTTTTGCTTGTGCTGCCTTTTGTGGAGAAACGAAAAAAGAAAAGAAAAATTGAAAACCGAGGCCATCGTTCTCGTCTGGTTTTTCTGTGAAGAAAAGAACCAAAGCCGATCCAACCCGTCAAACCTCCTGAACCGTCGGTTTTGTCCGGTTTCCTGGTTTGTTTTCCGGTTTTATGACAGAACGGTTTTCATGTCATTTCAGACCGGACATGGGTCCGGTTCATGGTTAGACCGGTTGAACCGGCTGGTCCGGTTTTAATTACCTTGCTTATAATTCACTATTAAGAGGAGTAACTCATCTTAGAGTTATTTTTGGATTTAACGTATCCTAATTTATTTTTATTTCGAATAAGTGGTTTAAGAAATTGATATTCAAAAGTTTGTTATTATTTAATTTTGAAAGAAATCTTTATAATTATTATTTTAAGAGAAACTTAACCGAGGTAATGTGAATCAATGTAATTCAACATTTACTTGTTTGTTAATTTGAATTTACGTAGTGTAATCAATGTTATGTGAATTTTTTTAATAAGCTAACAACTTATTCATTTTTTTTATATATTAAATATTTTCTTATATTTTATAATTCTCTATAATATTTTCTTAATTACACTCTCTATCCTTTTTTAATATTAAAACATGTTATCTCACCTCTTTAATAGATGGTCAAGATCAAAAACTATAATGATAACATAATTTTGCATAACAGTTTCTCTTCTCTCCTTCTCAAACCCTAGCCGTCACCCTTTTCTTCTTCTTCTTCTTCTTTTTAGAGGGGTGATTTAGGGTCAATTTTGATCTAAAAATCACCCCTCCAAATTGTTTTTCCTTCTATCCTAATTGAATAAGTGATTTCACATATTTTCTGTTTTCTTTCGTTTGTTTTTGTGATTTCTTCGTGTCTGAACGACTCTGATTGTTTTGATTTCTCGTCTTTGTGCGATGTGTTTTTGATTTTCCGTCTTAGTGCGGTGTTTATTTGATTCAGCTTGAAAGATTAGCTTTGAACAAATGCAGATCCAATCAATGGCAATGACTTTGGTGTCGTCAAAGTTGCAGATCCGGAGACATGAGTATTTCAGAGACATGAATATAGTCATATTAGTCATATTTGTAGGCATAGATACTTTGCCGTTTTATGCTATTAACATGGATGTTGTGAGTTTGTTCACAGATTCATCCTTTTTGTTTTTAGCGAATTTGGATTTGTATTGTATCGATATACTCTATCAATTTGAATGAATGAATATCGTTTATTTTTGTAAAAAAAAAATAGATGGTCAGGATCTCACATGAGGTAAAAGTCACAGGAAACAATCCTCTCCCCACATTGTAATGTAACTTTTTATTTTTCTCATTTTAATGTGACATAAATGTCAATTTCAAAGCAATATTAATGTGAATTTATTAACAATTAGTCAATGCAATTTGAATGGTTTCTTGTAATAACAAATGTATACAATTTTAATGGCTTATTTCAATGAGGACATGTGGCTTTTGCTATGATAGAATCAACATTAGTATGCCATGTGGATTGGCCATTTCAAACATGCTCAAATGTATGTATAGGAGATTTGACTTTTCATATTTCATGATAGGTTATTAGTATTAATTAGGGGTATGTTTAGGAAAAAAAATAATAAATGCATCTAGAAATTTGAAAAAGAGTTTACATTTAGGGACAAAAATAAAGTCAAATTGGTGCTTACATATAGGGACGGAGGGAGTAAATAGGACCAAATTATTTTTTCAAAATTTTCTTATAAATAGGACCGGAGGGAGTAGAATAGAGAATAAAGAAGAAAAATAACTTCAATATTTACTAAATCTAACTAGTTACAAAACTATTAAACAATTGATTTTATTGCAATAATGTTCAATTCCTACAAGTTTCCAAGCAACGATCGATTAAGTCACTTTTGTTATAAGTGGTAGTAGTAAATATAGATGGTTGGCAGTTGGTGAAACTATGAACTAATAAGTCGTGATGGGATCAGGTTTTATTGGTTAGTCTTCTAATGTCTTTCATTGATAAATTATATACTCTCAAGTATACTTTCACCTATCGCCCTCAGTACATCTCAATGTCTTGCAGATAATGGAAGATTCAATTTAGTCTCAAACCTTCGATGTCTCGCTCATTTAGTTAAAAGAACAGTATTATATTCCGACAGTGTGTGTCACTGCCAATCTAGCCTAATGTCTTGAAATTAGCATCTACAAATGCCTCTATTCATGTCTCATACAAAGAAAGTCTATGTCTAGTGCTACTTAAGGCCAAAGATCAATTTTTGGATTGTACGTTGAAAAAGTATTAAGCATAGAAATAGAGGCATCACTATAACAAAACAAGATTTACTATAATCATCTATACCAAGTACTTATATTAGATTCCTAAACAAATACATTTTGTTGAAATTGCCTTCAAATTTGTGATGTTGTGAAACCTAAAATCGTGCCGCGATTTTTGGTGGCGTGTCGCGATTTTGTTGGCAGAATGTATGGTTTCTGTTGAAGGAAAAATCGTGGCGCGATTTGTGCATGTGTGACGCGAGTTCTGGATAAGGTTGTCGTACCTTGGGTCGTACACAATAATCGTGGCGCGATTTTCTCAAGCGAGGCGCGATTTTGTTTGTCACTATGTACTGTTTAAATTTTTCAGCTCATTTTCTAAGGGGTGGTTCAAGAGAGAAAAACTTGGGAAATCAAAAGAGGTAACTTTAGGGTTCAGGGTCTTTGATTAGAGTTCTCTTGGGTTGGGAAACATTGTAAACACCTTGGGTGAGTGAAAATCATTGAGTGTCTTGTTCATTTGTGAGATTGGGAAAATGGGTAGAAATTAGGTTTGTTCTTTGTGAGCTTTGTAAGAACTCTTTGATAGTGGATTGGAGAGATCAATCTCTCCCCCAGAGTAGGTCAAGTTGGACCGAACTGGGTAATCATTTCTTGGTGTGTTTTGTTTTTCTTCTCTCTTTATCTTTTGCTTGTGGTTTTGAGTTTTTCACTTTAATTACTAGATTTGATCTAGGTGTTGTTATTATTGGTTTTTGCTTGTGTTTACTTTGAAATTGGTTACTACTTTCCTTTGTTCCACACACCATAGTTTGTATTGGTGTGAGATTTGAGCCGAATTCACAACACACTTGATCCTAACAAATAGAGAAATGAGTTACACGCAATGTATACTTACAAGACATAGGAGAGGATGATGATATTTCATATCAATCGGCCTGATCTAAGCTCTCTCTCTCTCTCTCTCTCTCTCTCTAAAACTTGCCAAGACAAAGAATGAATCTAAATGAGGATGCAAGCCTCTATTTATAGGTTATTGAAAAGTATGCTCGCACAGACGAGTACGTACATTGTTCACTAGAGAATAGACTCTACTTTGCAAATGAGTTTTTGCCATCTCAACCATGTGGGTGATAAATCTCCATCACTCATTGGGTGAGCTATTTCTTTCGTTATGTGATTTTCCCGTTATTGAGAACATGAGCTTTTGGCTTGAACTCGGCAGGCCATTTGTTATGTTTGCCAGACGAGTGGGTTTATACACATATTTTGATCTTTTTTTCTTAGGACATTCATTCCTTTTCTCATTTTCTCTGCAAAATATGATCGAAATAAAGTAAAAAGAAACTAATGTGGACTTGGCTACATACTATTTAAGTTAAGATCTACGCTGACGTGGCACCCTAAGTGAGGTGCCACGTGTTATATTTTTTATTTTTTTTTACCAAAAATTGGCCTTGGGGGCCAAAATGGCTACAGTTGCAAAACTTAGAGGGCGGTTTTGTAGTTTTTTTTCTTAAGGGGCAAAAATCGCAATTTCGTGAAAGTTAGGGGGCGAGAATTGCTATTAAGCCATATTTTTATTTTTTTTACATAAGCTCCAATGATAGCTGATATCGATATTTTCCAACAATCAGTAGGCGACGACACTTTATTTTTTGGGTACAACATATTGGCCACACTTTTAACATCATGCAAAAATAAAAGTGTTCTTTCTTGTTTTAGGCCAGTTATATTTTTGTATAGTGCATTCAAAGTTCCAATCTTTGAAGAGACAAACATGATTCTCGATGGTATAGTTTTTTTTTTTTTGTCAAAGCAATGAAAATAAAATGCAAACCAGGATTAAGGCCTTAACTTGTTTACAACAGAGAGAAAGGAAGCCAAAGGCTATCCTATGGCAACAAAACAAAGTGTAGCCTGCCAAGAAAGCATAGGGCTGCACATGCCCCTACAAAATTCTAATCATATATAGCATTTGTTATGAAAAATAGATGAGTATCAAAATTTCCTAATCCTCTAATCACCATATTTGGGATTACTTTTGATAACACCATGTTTGGATCTTGTATTCACAGTATCAAAGCCGGTCTCGGTAAGATCTGTAGAGGTTTTGTGTTGTGATTTGGTGCCAGAAAGTGCTTTGGGACTCTTGGGCTTTCTAGGTCTCCCTCTCTTGCCCTTTTTAACAGTTTCTATAGTTTGTGGTGTGTCAGAGAAGACATGATGCCCTTCAGCAATAATGTCAGGGTCGAGCGTACTATCTGAAGCCTGATCTGAGTCCAGAGCATCTGCCCATAATTTGATGAGAATCAGTTCGCTCTTTTTGCAGGATGCTGATGTGTTAATGAAGTTAGCAGGTTTTGTGATTTGTCCCTTGTCCGGTCCCAGAATTTCATCAACTGTAGTAATTGGTTCAGTGATGTTTGCTCCAAGGTCCACTGCAGTGTTCCTGTTGTCACCTTTAAGTTTTTCCATAGCATGTCCAGGAGAGTCCTCAGTAGCTATAATTGGAGTGAGAATAGGACCTGCAAAAGTAACCTGCTTGTTTGACTGAGCTGCTATAACACTAAGTGGATCCCTAGCAATACTAACCAACACAGTCTCAGCACTAGGGTAAACCTTCCTCCCAGTTTTGCTGGACTGTATAGGAGATGTTGGGACTAATGTATGAATGTTTCTAATCCCATTACCATACCCCAACTGTGAACAGTTTTGAGCCAAACCTACAGACTTAAAGGAGCCATATACCACATCAACAGGGTCCTGTAAGTGAGTCAAATAGACTAAACTGTCTATCTCCTTAGTAACCTTATCAACAATTGTAGCACTTTCATCCAAAGTGTCTTCAAAGTTGTGATTGAGTACCTTGTTTTTGCCTCCCCTTGAGGAAGGCCATCTTCTTCATGTAAGATACCAAATGAATTGTGCAAAGATAATAGTAAAGAATTGGCACTCTTTTGGAGTGCTGCATTCTCAGGCACTTCCCCATTACTTCCTTCCTCATTATTCCCCGCCTGTTCAGAATTCAACTCAGTGCATCATGTGTTTTTATTCACAAAAGCAGAGATACCAGTAGCATGTGTATGAACAGTGTCAGCAGCTATGTGTAAGGGCAAGAAACCCTGAGTAGCTTCAGAGGCAGAGATACCAGTAGTATGTGTTGGAACAGTGACAACAGTTTGGTGTAAGGGTAAGACTCCCTGAAAAGATTCAGAGTGTGTTCCATTCCTTACGTGTTTCACTTGAGATGTAGAAGCTTCCTGTGTCAAAATGGTTCTTTTGCCAGACCAAGCATTTTTTGATTGATTTCTGTTATATGTGGCAGCAGGGTGAGCCTGTTTGGTGACTTTTGTAGTGCCTTCAGTTTGGTTCTGGGAGACCAATTTCAAACAATTGTGAATGCCATGTCCTAACATCATACAGTGAGAGCAAAATGAAGGTTGTATTTCATATTGAACTAAAACTGATAGTGCATGTCCTTCTCGTTCAACAATAACCAACTCAAACAGTTGTTCGGAGAGATCGACATCAATTAGAACTCAAGCATAAATCCCTAAACGCCTGTTTAAGGTTGCCTCATTAATAATCAATGGTGTGCCAAGTCCGGACGCAATTTCCAATAAGGTTTGCTTACGCCAATATTCCTGCGGCAACTGTAGGAATCGCACCCATATCTGAGCGTGTGTTTGAGCTTGAGCCTGTGGAACAAAATCACTAGACCAACAGTAAAACCTCATAAGACCTGGGTTAATGTTCACCACCCCCATTGCCCAAACTTGTTGCATATCCTCAATAGTGTTAAAATGGAATTCAAAAAAGCCCTTACCCAGGGGAGTGATTTCCCAATTATGTATATCTGGCCACATATTAGACAATTTCGTTTACAATGCCATAATGGAAAGAGGGGAATTTCCCTTACGCAATTTCAACCGACCGTGAATGTTGCTACTGCAATCAACAAGCCCAGATTCGTATTTTGTTTGTGTGATTTTGACACGAACCGTTTTTCCCATCACCACTTTCGGAGGGAGTTGAGTAAGTTTAAAGTCTTTCAGACCAGATAGTACCTGAGCAAACGATTTTCCAGCTGTCGGTGACTTCGCCGGTGTCACCGCATAGTCCAGAGATGCCAGGAATGGCCATGGACAAACCATGGTGCACAGACAGAGAGCAAGAACGCAAACCCAGAAGAAAGGAAAGCTTCAATCGAACCCAATAGAGCTTCAACCACACCCAGTAAAGAAAACTTTAGAATCGAACCCAGAAGAACATGAAACCGAGCTTATGAGAACTTCAAACAAAACCCAAGAAAATTGCAATAGAGATGAACCTAGAGAAACAAAATCCAATCGCAGATAAACTTCAAACGAGCCCAGGAAGACATCAACAAGCCAAAACACATAGAAGCACGTGCAAGGAAGGAAGAGAATCGAAAAACTCAGCAAAAAAAGAAGATGAAAGCTCACAGTTGATGTCACCGAAGAAACGCCGGAAATCGCTCTGGTTGCCGAAAGAAACAAGATCTCAGACAAGGAAGGACGAACTCCAAATCTGAGGTGAAATAACGGTGTAGAAACAATCATTGAATGGAAAACCCAAGAGAACGAAGAGAAAAAGCTCACAAATGCTAAAACAGAGTAACGCCGAAAACTCAAAGTCACCGGAAGAGGTTGGGTGACATTTTCTCTCTCCTCTCATTCTCTCGATGTAGATTTTCTAACATATTTGTTACAAATAATTATCATCGATGGTATAGTTGATTTTAACATGTTTAATTTCTTTCTAGTAGTAAGGATTTTCTTCCGATCACCAAGAAGAAAAGGTTTTTCTTCCAAATTCTCTTTCATTTTGAAGTTAGAATTTATAACTTTTGTTTATAAATTGATATTTACACCATATTTATTTTTGAACTGAAATTTATATTCAACTATTTTTTAGCCAAAAATAAGTTTTTTGTGATAATTTCATTCAAAATAATGTTTATTTTTTGAGAGGACATTCAAAATAAAGTTGTGTCACCGCAAAATCTATGGAACTAATCATTATTTCAGTTTGGTGAATAATGACAGAGCTTTCACACCAAAAATTGATGTTAACAGGTTGTCTTAAATTAAAAATATCACGCATGTACTTTTCAAAGAATTTTGGGGATCGATCTATTATTCATGACGATTCATCCATTGAAAATTGAAATGCATCATATACTTGTCCTAGCATAATTTATTCTTACCACAAGTTAGCGCCTCAAATGTCTCCCTAACATAATTAGCTTCTCCGTTTTGGTGAAATGATATCTTACTCCAATCATGTAATTTTACTTGACTATGTTTAGTTTATGTTTTTGCAAACCAAGCTAGTTAATGAAAAGCTTTTACTTACAGATTAGTTATTTTTATTTTTTACTTTGGTACAAGTTATCGAAAAGCTTTTATTTTTACACTCCTTTCATTAAATTAGTATTGTTTTTCTTACGTCCAGAAGTCCTAACTCAACTAGTAAATATCAAAATTGTAAAGTCGGATGTTGTGACTCAGGTTCAAACCCAGAACCTCACAGTTATGTGTGAGTTTAATTTAGTTTACCACTTCATCTAAGACAAAAAAAAAGTATTGTTGTTACATCAATTATGTCGCATTAGCATTTTTTTTCCACTATGATTTTTTTACAAATATGATCGTCTGATACTCTGATCGAGAGAATTCTGTAGCATTCTCATAAGTAAACTAGATGGTTAGTTTTTTCTTCTTGTAAATAAAGTATGAAATGTCACCTAAAACGCACATATACAATTGCTAGATTATGAATTTAAACTCGTGTGAGTATTTTATTATTGTCACGAACGGGGCGATAGATGTTAGCTCACATACATTAGATTCAAACTTTACCGGTACTATTGATATTATTAATTTTAAATAAAATAAGTTTGTTTCTATAAAAATATAGAAATGAATAAATTTATGTAACAATTTTATAAATTATTGTTGTTGTGTTTTTTTTTTAAGAATATTGTTGTGACTTTTTTATATTGACACTTAATCCTAAATGTATAAATGAAATATAATAGCATAAAAAACAATGAACACATTATTTATTTTAGAAAAAAAAAAGTTATTTTAAGATCAAATTAGAATTTATTTTAAGAAATTTTTCTGACACATTAATACCAACTTTTTTTTATAAAGAAACCAATATCATTAGACAAGAAATTTATCATGAATATTGCCTAAAAACTCCAAATATGTAGTATATGTTAAGAAAAACAAGTTTACAAAAATAATCTACGTACTTCATAAATAAAATATATTTATTAAGTAAATCTGCTTCGGTGTGGCATCATACAACCCGCGGCCAAACACTGTGTGGCAGGGTGTGGGAACGACGAATCAACACTTCATATGTTCTTTTATTGTAATATTTTTGGTGCTTTATGGAAGTATATAAGGAATTGGCTTGGTGTTTCTGGAGCTGATCCGTATACTGTTCATGATCATTTCTTTCAATTTACTAACGCTTTAGGAACTTCGAGAACCCACTGATCTTTTATGCAGCTTCTTTGGCTATTGGGTGTGTGGATTTTATGGAATAAACGAAACAACATACTCTTCAATAAAGTTCAAACTTCCATGATAGACTTGTTTGGAAAAGGTTAAATTCAATTCTTTGTGGTGGCTTAAAGCTAATAATGCCACTTTTGTTTTAGGTACTCAAAGATGGTGGTCGGACCCGTTACTTTGTCTGGGTATCGACTAACCTTTGTTTTTGATTGTTATACACTGAAAACTTGTAATTTTGCGGCGACCTTTTGAATACACCTTCTGCTAAAGAGGATTCGTTGTCGTTGTTTATATATTCCATTTTTTATTCTTAAAAAAAAAAATTATTAAATAGTTTCAATTATTATTTATTACCTTTATTTGGGTAAAAAAAAACCCTAAAAAGCATTATTTATGCAAGGTCACTGCGAAAAAAGGAATGTACAATAATAGTATTTGATTGATACCCACCTAATAAGTCCAATCCCAACCTCCAAATATCTCAAATATCACACTCCCTGAAAAAGACATAGATACCATGCGTGTCACGCTTTGATTGATAGGCATGATTCAACCACCATTCCCACAGCACAGTGCTTTTGCTTGCTTGTTTGATTTTATTCTGAAAGAATTATTTGTTTAAACTTCTCTTGAGAAACTAAAAATAATAATTGTGAAAAAATCTACACATTATTGTCTTCATATATAAGGCAAAAAAACTTAACTACCGTTTCTGCTGTTCAACAATTTACGTAGGAGATGTGAATTAATTTTTTGATGAATTTTGATGAGGTTTCATGAAATAAAATGGTTCCTTAAAAAGCCTCTATATTCACTTGCCTTCACATAATAAAGTAGCACCAAAAGACAATCTAGTGAAAAGAGGTATTTTAAATTTCTTAAAAGGTCTATCTATTCATTTTGAATGTACACTTTTGGGAAAGGTTTGGGATGATGTGTTATGTTGGTTGAGTTTTAGAAGTCCTTTGTCTAATATAACTAATTTGTAGGATGCTTATCAATTTTGTGGTTTGAGCTTGCAAGAAAGGAATGCAAGAGAGAAAGTGAAAAATGATATAATTTTTCTTCAACAACAGTGTGATTCTCATCATCTATTAAGGAAGACTAAACTCTTTCTTGGTGATTGTTCAAATCAAAGGAAAAATATTTTAACTATAAACACACTAAGTGTGATATTGTTTGACCCTTCTTTATACATTGTGTATTATGTAATTATTTTTTTATACATCTTCTACTTTGAATGGTTTTTTTTCCCCCTCTGGTTACATTTTGAATAGTTTTGTTAATAATACATTATTTTAATTATTTTTTAAAAAGAAAAATGTTTTTCTACGAAATATAAGGTTCTATTCTAGTGAATGATATCTTCGAGTTAGAATCAATTATTCATTGTGTAACTTCCAAAAAATAATCATTGTGTACAATTCTCTTGCCTTTTATTTGCAACAACTATCATAAAAGAAACGTATACTTGCTTATAACCTAACTAAGACTAAGACAACTATGTAATGATTACAGATGAGTAAATATCCAAGTTCATCCTTGAATTTGCAAGGATCAGCTAAATTCGTCCTCAAATTTTTCGAAATGTCTATTTCATCCTTGAATTTACCAAATGTCAATCAAATCAGTCCCTTCGTTAAGTTGGTCTGTTAACGGAGGTGACATGTACTGTTAACCTCTCATAAGGTTTGTCATGTCAGATGCCACACAAGTAGGGACTAATTTGGCCGAAAATGACAAAATTTCCAAGGACTAAATTGATTGATTTACAGAAAATTCGAACTCACTTTTGCAGAAAAATAATTGTTACCCAACGTCTCTTTCTTCCCCAAATCTATAAAATTGGAACCCTAATTTTATAATTTGTCACCTAGAGTTCAAAATCCTCAAAATTTGTTCAAGCTTTGGTGTTCAGAAATGATGGGTGGTGGACGTATGGGCAAAACAGCTATAATAGCCGATCTTTATCTTCAAGCTCTATGTTTAATGGTGATGTGAGAGTACTTGAATGTTGGTGTCCTAGAATATGTGTTGTAAGAAAAGCCAACACAGACAAAAATCCAAGAAGGCCTTTCTATGCTTGCCTTCTGCCAAAGGTTTGTTTAACCATTATTGTGTGATATCAGAATGGTTTGTTTAACTTCTACTAATTCTGAATTTTCTTTGTACAAGATGATGTTGAAAATTGTGAATTTTTTGTCTGGGTTGATGAAGTTGAAGAACTAGGTTACTTTAAAAACAATGGAATTTGTGCTATTCATGGAAGAAGGACAATATTGATGGAGAAGTTTCAGTCCATGGTTAAGCCTAAGGAAAGTGGCAATGAAGAGGTATGTTTATTATTGTAACAAAATATTTCCATCAAATTAGTCCTTAAATTACATAAAAACACCATCAAATAAGTCCTTGAATTATTTAAAGAGATGTCAATGTGATCCTTGGTGCATATATGTGCAGAATAAAGTAAAAAAAGTAAAGAGACACAATTTGATTCTTGATTATACCATTAAATAAGTCGTAATTCAGACATTGCACTACAAGTGCAAGAGCATTACATAGGCAAAAAACAACTCAACTATGAGGCATTAACAAGTCATAAGTCATACATTCCATAAAATAAGTCGTAATTTAGTCATTACACTACAAGTGCAGGAATATTACATAGGCAAAAAGAAATTCAATCATGGGGCATTAACAAGTCGTAAGTCATACACTCCATGTTCTTAAATATTACATTTTCAAAAAGAAACCCAACTATGGGGCATAATTTAAACAAGTCTAAATATTACATTTTCCAAAAGCAGACATCAAACATCACTTCTTTGGAAATCCTGTGGTTGGGATAAACTCCATAAATTAGGGTTGAGTAGAACCAGGTGGCCATAACTTGGATATGACATTCTAATAACTCCAGAAGCAGTTGGATGTGGTGGAGCAGGACGCCTCACTAGTGTTTGCGTAGACTTCTCAGTTGAAATAACTGATCATCTCATGCCATACGTCCTTGTACTCCATCCCTGCAATAAAATCGATCAAATATGTCCTTAGATTTCTAAAAATTTCAATCAAATCAGTCTCTAAATTATTATAGTTACTATCAAATCGATCTTTAAAAGGTGTAAAAAAGGAAAAACATAAATTGAAAGTGAAAAGTTAAAACTGAAATTTGTAACGTTTCCATCAAATTGGTCATTGTACACGTGGCTGACTGGATGACACGTTGACATCAGAATACTGATAAGTGTCAAAAAGGAGTTAAATAGACTGTATATTTTAGGCACTTTGATTACTTGGTTTGCAAGTTATCCTGCGAAAAGCTCACAAATATTGAAGAATCACTCAATTATGCTTTTCACATCTAATGCCAACTCTTTGTAGGAAAATACACGCCTGGACACTCTAGAAGCAAGAAAACATGAAGAAATGCAAAGGACAACTTTTCGAAGACCAGAACAAAATAGGCAGAAATACATGTTTACTTGCGAGGCGAGTAAGTTTACCAGTTTACTCGCCATGGCGAGTAAGTTTACTTGTGAGGCGAGTAAGTTTACCAGTTTACTCGCCATGACGAGTAAGTTTACTTGCGAGGCGAGTAAGGCGGTCTAACCCTCAGAGCTGACGTGGCACAAACCCACTGGTGAAGAAACCACTACTCGCCATGGCGAGCATTTCTACTTGGGAGGCGAGTTCAGACATAACAGGCCATATAAAAGCTCATTTGTTCATTTCAAAGAAAACCAATCATTAGAGGATAGTTTAGGCCACTGGAGGAAGAGAGAAAACAGGGGAAAACACAGAGAGAACCTAAAGAGTAAGGAGCACAAGGATTGAAGGAAGACACAAGATCATTGAGACATCATGGCTTGGTTCCATTCCATCCCTTCTTTTCTCCTTGTAAGGTTACCATGACAATGAGTAACTAAACTCTTTTTGTTGGGAT
>Ga0228710_1009312_pt1 | contig 13686 bp, 3 predicted proteins | sample MedpolnodulmetaG_FD_177995 | JGI IMG/M metagenome (GOLD analysis project Ga0228710, IMG submission 177995) | Root nodule microbial communities from Medicago polymorpha collected in Santa Monica, California, United States - pink nodules | ecosystem: Host-associated > Plants > Roots > Nodule...
CTCTATAAAATTTTCCATCAGCATTTTTAGTCCCTATGAATTTTTCCATCAGCACTTTTAGTCCCTGTCAAAAATTTCCATCAACAGTTTTGGTCCTTCAAATGCTTAAGGAAAATGTCACAAGGACCAAAAAGTGTGATTTTATTTTGTAGGGATTAAAAACGAAACTGTGAATATTTATAAGGACTAAAAACTTAATTAACCCTTAATTCTAAAGAAATACAATAAAATGGTGGATTTCTTAAAATATGGATCCGATAAAATATATTGATGGGTGTAATATTACCCAAATGTTACCCCATGTTATAAATTTAAAGTTTGTATTAATTCTTAAAATATTATAATATCCTTAAAAATACATTAATTTCTTATATAAACATGTCTGAAAAATGTGTTATGTCAAAGTTAATATTATTTAGTTTGTTTTTCACTACCATTTTTGGTGGCTTAATGCACTTTTGTGTTTAGGGAGTGATTACTTAGTTTGTTGTTTCCTTGCTTCTTCGGGGTTGCGATTTTCATTATTGTGTTGTAATTGTTGACAAAAAATTATGAGTCTTTTTCTTACACTTCTTGTGTTGGAATAATATTTGTAAATTGAAATACAAAAAAAATGGTCAAGCGAACTTTTACTATTTCTTTTAACAATGAAATATTATTACTAATATGACAGTAATCAGAGCACTATTATTATTAGGGTTGATTAAGTTTTTAGTCCCTATAAATATTCACAGTTTTGTTTTTAGTCCCTACAAAATAAAATCACACTTTTTAGTCTCTATAAAATTTTCTATCAGTATTTTTAGTCCCTATAAATTTTTCCATCAGCACTTTTAGTCCCTGTAAAAAATTTCCATCGATAGTTTTGGTCCCTAAAATGTTTAAGGAAAATGTCACAAGGACTAAAAAGTGTGATTTTATTTTATAAGGACAAAAAAAAACTGAATATTTACCAGGACTAAAAACTTAATTAACCACTATTATTATTATTATTATTATTATTATTATTATTATTATTATTATTATTATTATTATTATTATTATTATTAGGCTTATTCTATCACTCGATCCCTTAATTTAATTGATTGTCTCAATTTGGTCCCCTAACTATAATTTGTACCAATTTGGTCCTCTATGTTTTGCTCCGTTACTAGTTTTAGTCCTTTATGTTATTTTCTTTAAAAAAACATTAACATAAAGGACTAAAACTAGTAACGGAGCAAAACATAGGGGACCAAATTGGTACATAAGTTAACGTTCTTTTGAGAGAAACTAACAGAAATGACTAAAACTAGTAATGAAGCAAAACATAGGGGACCAAATTGGTACAAATTATAGTTATACGACCGAATTGAGACAATCAATTAAGTTAAAGGACCAGGTGATTGAATAAGCCTTATTATTATTATTATTATTATTATTATTATTATTATTATTATTATTATTATTATTATTATTATTATTATTATTACTACTACTACTAGTACTACTACTACTATTACTATTACTATTACTATTACTATTATTGACAATAATACCATTTTGAGATTGTTATAAGCCTTAGTTCAATGGTTAAAAATGTTGAAATTGTTAGTTGGACGTTGTTATTGGAGTTCGAGCCCCATCTCTCTCATATTGTATATGAGTTTCCGATAGTTTTGTCATTTCATCTAGTTATAAAAAAAAATAAAAAAAAATACCACTTGTAGACTTGTGTAACATGTATTTACAAAAATTAGTTTAAACAAATTAATTTTAAAAAATTTGATTTTAATAAAAAATATTGATTTAATTTAAAACGATTTATGATCAAATTCATTTTCATATGAGTGAGGTGATCACGAAATTTAAGTGTAAAAACTTAAGAAACTACAAATATTAATGTCTAACTAGTATGGACATCCGTGTCAAGTACGGGCTAGAATTTCGTCATACTTAATGAAGAGAAATATTGTGATATATCAAGTGTCAGTTAAATCTCATCATTGGATAAAATATTGGAGGTCGAAGAACAAATAAGTGAGAAAAAAACTCATATACTTAACGTCTTAAAATTTTGGATGAAGATGTGACATCATGATCACTAGTGTGATTGTTTTTTCTGCAATGTGTCGAATCACACAAGTATTGGCTCCCCCGTAAGTCTCAATGGTGATATCATATACGCTTCGACATTTTTGGGGAGCGGAAGTGCTTCGTGGTGGTGGATCGCGGACACGAAGAGTCTCATACTTAATTGAGAGATGTTAATGTGTCAAGTGTGAGTTAAAATAACACACTGAATGCAATAATAGATGTTGAAAAACATATAAGTGAGATGACTCATGATGTCTTAAGATTTTGGATGAAATTGTGATCCAATACAAGTTCCCATGAAAGTCGCAACATTATTATGATTTGTTTTGTCAGTTTTTGGGTGTTATTTGTTTAATTTTGTATCATAAATTTTAGTTTTGGGATGTCATTTGCTTCCATGCAATTTTTTATTCAACATCTATTATTTTAAAATTCTTCACTTTTAGTCTTTGGTCCGATTTGACAATGGGAAAATGTAGACGTGTTTTGCTAAGTTGACAAAATACACTAATTAGATATTTTAAATTGAAGTGACATTTTTTGAATGAATCCATTATTTTGGTAGCATGATTACCCAGTAATTTTCAACTCCTTCCAAAAAATCATAAAATTACCAGCAACTCATTCTATTCCCTATGTTGTCTCGAAAAAAGCATACACTTCTTAGTTTTTCCCATATTGTTTCTCTCTTATACACATTCCTTTTTTATCTTCTTTCTTTTTCTAATTTACTTTCTCTTTTCTCTTGAAAGAAATGAACAAAGAAATCTCTCTATGAAACCGTCACCAACCACATTTTTTACTATGTCATGCTTTTGAGCTTATTTGATTATCTCATCATATCACAAATACAATAGTCTCACACGTAAGGGATAGACGTTAATGCGTCATGTATGATTTAAACTTCTAAATTATATGTAAGAGTAAATAATGAGCAAACATATAAGTGAGATGACTAATATACTCAATGTCTTAAGGTTGTAGGTTTAAATGTGATGTGAATTTCATGTGTGGGGTTTCTCTTAGTCAAATGTGATGATCAAACTCATTATAGACACTCTAAAAACTCTGAACTTCATGATGAATTGTTTTGATAGTTTTTGGATTTCGTTTGCTTAAGTTTTTTATATTAAATATACGTTTTTGGATGTCATTCACTTTCATTCAAATGTTTTTATCCAACCTCTATTATTTAAAATACCTTCACTTTTGCTCTTTGGAGGATCTAACAATGAAAAATTGTATATGATTTGCTGAGTTGACAAAACGGCATTTTAAAAATTATTTTTCAATTGAGTCTATTTTTTTTTGGATGAAATAACAACTCATAAATTTTCAACTCCTTCAACTAAACCATAAAATTACCAATAAGTCACTTTATTTTTAATACTTTCACTGACGAAACACACACTGTTTTTTTTCTCCAATCATTTATCTCATTTTCAAATTACTTGTTCATATTCTTTCTTTTTCTAATTTCCTTTCTCTCTTTTCATGAAAGTTAGAATCATAAATCTCTCTCCATGAAATCACCATCAAATCCATCTTTTAAATCATGTTATACCTCCGTCTGACCTTATTCGGTTATGTCACTAGATCATAGACGCACAAAGTCTCACAATTAAGGGAGATATGTTAATGTGTCAATTGTAATTTAAAGTTCCACATTAGATGCAAGAGTAGATGTTGAGACACTTATAAATGAGATGACCAATATAAGAGTAGATGTTTAATTTTTATATTGAATTTTATTTTATTTTTTTGTTCGCTTCCATGCAATTTTTTTAATCAATCCCTATTATTTTAAATTTCTTCACTTTTTGTCTTTGGTGGGATTTAACCATAAAAAAACTCTTATGTGTTATGCTGAACTAACAAAATGCGTGCTTATTAAAAAAAAAAATGCTAGTGTTTCTTTAATTAAGTCTAATTTTTTGGTAAATTAATTACTCAAAAATCTCGAACTTCTTCGACTCACTTTATTCTTTATAACTTCATGGACAAAACACAATTTTTTTTACCTGTATCATTTATCTGAATCTAATTTTTTTTCTAATTTTCTTTCTCATTCTCATGAAAGAAATGAACCTCTGTTTGACCTTATTTGACTATGTAATATATTTACGAGTACGGGAATCGCACAATTGGGGGAGAAATGTTAATATTAATATATATTAATATCACATATATATGTACCTAAATATTTTGAATCATATATATTTTGAATGAAGATGTAATATTAATATATATGTACCTAAATATTTTGAATGAAGATGTAATATTAATATCACATGTGTGGTTTATCATAGTCTAATACGATGATACAAACCAATGTAAGCTCTATGGGAAGCACAAACATTATAATGATTTTTTTTATTACAAAACATTACAATGATTTGTTTTGTTAGTTTTTGGATGTCATTTGTTTAATTTTTTATCTTACATTTGATACTTTGAATGTCATTCGTTTTCATGCAAAAAAAATTATTGAACTTTTGTTATTTTAAATTGGGTTAAATATGTTTTTGGTCCCTATAAATATGTCAGCTTTTTGTCTTAGTCCCTCTAAAAAATTACTTCAACTTTTAGTCCTCAAAAACTTTCCATCTTCACTTTTGATCTCTCTTTTAAAGTAAACTCATATGTAAAATTCATATTTTTAAATAAAATTATGCAGAAAAAAATTCATAATATTATAAAAATGTCTCAAAAAAATTCAACCATCTCACTACCATGTATAGATCCAAAATTTGTAGCACTGATTTATTACATATGTGTAAAATAAAGAAAAAAGAGAATGTGCCTGATTAATGTATAGATCCATTCTCATCTCACACGTTTTTTGCTATATGCATATGTGTGTGTGAATCTTAACCATTGACTTTTCTGCCCAATTAAACATTTCTTAATATATAAACAAAAACGTTTTGCTTATCGATGTCAATTAAACATTTTCTTATATCACCACAAAAAATAAAACACTTTCTTATATCAGTAACTACATGTAAATTTCCTTGAAAGCAATTAATGTTGTTTAGTAAATAAACATGTTAGGTGTACTTTAAATTTTGAAAAAGACATTTGTATTATATAAAGATGACACGTGTGATATTATAACTGGTTTAAATAATAAAAGGTGACGACGTAACCAAAAAAAATTGGTTAACATAGTATGTAAAATTATTGAGGAAAGAAAAAATAGTTATGCTAAATTGAAAATATAAACGTGCCATCACATATAGTTTTTCATGTAAATCAAATTGCCGTTCTATATGGACATTATTCACTTGCAACATCACCCAAATCTAGAAACAACAATTAAAGAAATAAATAAATAAATAAGGATTGTCTTGCATAATATTTGTGTACATTTTTATGGCATGGTGAAACAAGTAATGTTCCTTAGAATTAGAAGGTGACACGTGTACTTTTGAAGAAAAAAAAAGGCATTTGTTTATAATGGAGATAGAGATTAGAATTAACTAAAGAGACAAAATTAGTTACAACCACTATTAAAAATCATTTTGGCTCTCCTAGCCGTAGATAAGCACACTAAATGTTCCCCTCAAAATTAATACTTACCAAACTCAAGAATATGAATGCATTATAAGTGGTCAACAAACCGTTCTTGTGAGTTTAACTCATTCGATAGGGATAATGCATAATATATACAAGGTCGGGTAAACACCACAAAAAAGAGGTCAACAAACAAATATAAAAGGAACCTTTAAAAAAAACAAATATAAAAGGTAGGAAATAAAGAGTTGAACAACAGAAAAGATTCGTGCGACAATTGTCTTTTTCAGTCCCACAAATTACAAACCTAGGAACACTTCAAACAAACGTCACCCTAATTGGTGTTTCTTCGTAGGATTATTCTTGTCTGTTCCTTATTTCCTCTTTTTTTCAATCACATGTCCACCTACCATTCCTACGTAGTGACTATGCTTTATAGTACTATCTTTGTTTGAATTGGATATTGTAGCGCAATTATATAATGAGCTAGAGAAATAATCAACTCTCATTAGCCAAAAAATCAATTCTTCAATGAAACTTTAAAAAGGATTAGTGCTTACTGCTTACATATATGAGTCACCCACAAACACATAATACTCACTCATACTAGTAAGATGATAAGAATGTTAGATTTTTTTTTTTTATTGAATAAAAGGGACCTAAGCCTGAATGTTATTGATAAAACAACGATGGTTACTTTTTCTACTCTATAGTTTTTCGCGCGTCCTATTTGAATTTTAAAATCCAAAATATTTTAATGTTTTTTTGGAGATTTTTATGAGGTGTTTATGTCGTTTGGATTCCATAATCCGAACTGCATGGGACATGCGAGATGCTTTGAGAAAAGAAGTGATCTAAAACAACCATCATGAAACCAATTTTTTTATTGGGTTTTATTTTTTGGGGTTGCATTTCTTTTATCATGTGTTATGGCATTTGCTTAGGCAGCGTTTTAGCTATGCTAAATCACGGATGTTAGCGCTGGAAAATAAAAAAATTGGGGTTTCTTTGGGGTTAGGATATTGGAATTGGGGTCATAGATGGAGTCAAGATTCATGGAAAGGATCGTAAGGTTGAAGGATTTGAGGTTTCGGAAGCATAACCATTCCTTGTTCAAAGATTTGATCAAAAAAATTTCCTTGTTCAAAGATCAGTGAAGCAAGTCTTGTTGTGTTTGTGTTGTTCTTTCTTTGTTTTTCTCAATAAATGATTCTAAAATCATTTCTGTGGATATTTCTTCTCTATTCCCAGTTTGTTATTTTAAGATTATAAGTTATGTTATATGCTTCTGCTGTTTTGAATCTAGATTAATGGATATAAATATTTGCCTACAATGAATGGACTCATACTAGGTATAATATGATGGATGGAGAAACCCAATTTGAAAGAGTTTTAATTTTCTCATCCTATGGCTTTCCTCGCGCGCCCTATTTTTTCCAAAAATGCCTTTGAAGTTTCCGGATTTTATAATCTGGAATGGTGTTTTCCTTTGTTAAAGGGTGAAAAAATGAGTTACGGATTTTTCCGGATTTTGTAATCCGGAAATCTCAAAAAATAGGGCGTGTTACATGATTTTTTCGGATTACATAATCCGAACACCCCCTAAACACCCTTTTTTTTCATGGTGCTGATGCAATCCGGATTACGTAATCTGGACAACACCAACACTAATTCTGAACATGTTTGTAACATGGATAGTCATTTCAAGGACAATATTAATCTTCCTTACTTTCGTCCTTGTGTTTTTATGATCAAAACTCCCTTAGAAAGGACTTCTTATGGGACTCTTCCCTCAAAATCCAAAATTCCATCATTTAGACCCTTTTTTTCATGGTACTAATGCAATCCGGATTACGTAATCCGGACAGCACCAGCACCAATTCTGACATGTTTGTAACATTGAAAGTCATTTTAAGGACAATATTAATCTTCCTAGCTTTCATCCTTGTGTTTTTATGATCAAGACTCCCTTAGAAGAGACTTCTTACGGGACTCCGCTCTCAAAATCCAAAATTTCATCATTTAGACCCTTTTTTTTCATGGTGCTAATGCAATCTAGATTACGTAATCCGGACTGCAAAGGGGCATTTTTGAAAATTTTACAAGGCGCGTGAGAAGGCAACAGGGTGGAAAAAGTAATACTCTTTGAAATATTATTGTTAGGGTTGGGAATAGGCCAGACCAGCCTACAGGGGCCTACGGCCTGGCCTGTTTAAGCCTGGCATGGCCTGACCTGTTTATGAAAAAGGTCAAGCTTAGGCTTTTGAAAAAGCCTATTTAAGTAAATAGGTCAAGCTTAGGCTATCAAAAAAGCCTACGAAGCCTGATAGGCCGGCCTATTCATGCATATTATTAAAATTTATTTTTTATTTATATTAAAATATAATTTATATTAAACATAAAAATTAAGAAAAAACACAAATAATAGACTTTTTACATAGGCTTTGAGGCCTTATAGTGAAATAGGTTTTTAGAGCCTTATAGCAATAGACAAGTCTTACAGTGAAATAGGCTTTGAGGCCAGTTTGGCCTATTTAGAAGTAGAGAAAATTGAATATTTTATGACTTTAATATGAAGTAGGCATGTAAATAGACTTCTAGGCCATGCTTTTAAATAGGCCAGGCCAGGCCAAAAAAAATAGGCCTATGAAAGGCCATAGGCTTACTAAAAATTTCGTAGGCTAGGCTCAAGCCTATCAAAGCCTGGTCTGGCCTATTCCCATCCCTAATTACCGTCATAATTTGGACCTTTTGATGACCCATTGATTTTTAGTAGGTGCCAAGCATGGTTACAAGTAGAAACACGAGGATCTATGCATAGGGTATGTAAACTCAGGGACTAAATTGTTATTTCATTTAAAATTTGAGGGACTATTTTGTCAATAAGTGAATGACTTAAGGGTCTGAATTGAAATATTTTATTTTGAATTTTGCTTAGAAAGACTTGTGAACTTTGGGACCTGTTGTCTACCTTGATGTTTTTGTCGCAAGATCACCACCAATTCAACCACCTATAAGAGCACTAGCACTCATGAGAGGACCTGAACAAAATTGTGGGAAGAAACCCATAAATTGGAGAAAAAAAACCCAGACAAATTGGAAAACCAACATTGGGGGCGTAGGGGTGGGGGAACCCTTTAAATTACAGAAGAGGAATCTTACTTAATTAAAATGCTAACCCGCCATTTTGCTTTAACCCTGGCCCACCCTATTCTTAATTAAAACTCAACTACTCCTAATTAATAGCCCTTATCTTGACTGACTAAACTTTGCATAGTAAATCTACAAATAATAACCAGCGCCCCTCATTTTTTTTCGTGAGTCTAACTGCATTTAATGATATCAAGTCCAGTAACTACTCAAAGCATTTTTCAAATGCAACACTTCTTATATTCCCTCCTTCAGTCCTTCATCTTTTCTTAGTGATATTAGTATATATTTCATCATTTTCCAGCAAGTACTTCTTATCTCCTTTTTCCTTCTCCGTCACCTCTGAAATCCAAATCAAATTGACACTACCAGAAGCTTCTTCACCACCAACCTCACACTGCAATCTTCTTCTTACGTGACAAATATATCGAAGGGTTTGCGAGGAGTGTGAGTAATAGATGGTAGTATAAAACTAGCATGGGGTTGTGCTTAGTGCTCTGATGTAGGGGTCTTGTTGGGTGGAGCAGTTTGATGCTCATTGATGATGGCTGGTTGTGCACTGCAGGTTCCATAGTTGTTTCAATTCTGTTGATATCCAAAGTCTCTTTGTTTATAGTGTTTTTATTTTATTTAATTTAACTTGAGGATTGGAGAATAGAATTGGTTGCTATACTAATTGGTAGTTAAGGAATTATATGGTTATGATAATGTTCATTTTAGTATGTTTTGATACTGATAGTCTAGAAATGTTCAACACTAAACTTGGATTTCTTCCTCATATTGCGTAGGATGAGAAGCGAAAGCATCTTTTATGTCCAAAAACACTAAAAAGAAGAATATTCAATTTGTTATCGAGGTACTGATTTCACTACTATTTGTTTACTGATATCTGCAGACAAATTCTTTATGAATCTTCATATAATATTCATAGTTCATCTCTTTATTCTCTCATTGCCCAATTTAGTATTCTTAATTATTTTTCCTGGTTTTTAATTATGAGCTATATGCATTTTTTAACTTTCATAATATGTAAATTTATATGTTTCTCCCTACAATGAATAGGTATTGATACCATTTAACTCAAAGCCTTTTTACATAATGATTTTTAGCTTTGGTGTAATGAAGCATGTTACTTACATCTAGGCTCTGTTGTTCTTTGGCAGAAGTGGCTTTGGTTGATTACTTTGGCTATTGCTGAAAGTGTGTATTGAATTTTCACCATGATTCATAGATGACCTGCCTAAAAAAAAACAGAGGTGACATGTGCAATTTCTAAACAGTGGGCTATTCTCTGGAAAGTATGAAGGTTCTTTGAAGGATTATCTGTCAAGCTTGGAATATTTGAAACATCTAATAAAAATGTCATACATGTGAGGATCGTTCCACATTTTGGACTATGAACTAGATTAGTCACACCTATGGGAAATGTAGTATTCAAACCTCTTTTTCAGACAGAGCAATATTTTTTGTTTAGGAGAGGTGACTGCAGTTTTACGAGCATGTTAAGTTATTTCCATTTTCATCATCTATCAAATTGTAGATTTATTGCATGGTACAATTTAAATAAGGTGAAATTTTGAATCTAGAGCTATGTTTTATTTTTTCAATGGTTTGGAACATACATCGACTAATTTTTGTTAACACTAATATGTTTGTCAGTAATAAACCAACGTAATTCTTTGTAAAAAATTTTGCTCTATACGGCCATCAGTTTTTCTAAAATGCTTATCGATTTATTGGAACAAATCTTCTAAAGGTACAAACCTATTAGAACTTATCTTGGTGGTTTTTTTTTTTGCCTCAAAATAATTCATAAGCTATTTTTCGATCCACATCATTTGAAAGTTGAGCAAATTGCTCCTGGAGTGCCTATAGAGCAATCTCCCTAATATTTTATAATATTCCTTCCAAGTTAAATCAAGAATACACTACTATTTACGATCAATTTGACAAAATTTATTCATGATTATTGTACTCTTATTAATAGCATGGTGGACGATAAATAAAATATCAATTATATCAGTATTGTACTCTTCTATTTTACGAATAATATAGCAGACATGCTGGTAAGAGTGTCATTGGTCGTTTCAACAAAGACAATGTCGATTGGTTGTTTCATTTGCTATGAATATCAATAAAAGTTAGGGGCAGTCACTTAAATATATTGGAGTATATATGCCTCAATCAATTTTCTCACATGGGCAACTATACGTTGCTATGACTAGAATTACTTCAAGAAAAGACTTGAAGATATTTGTTATTGATGAGAAAGGTGATGATACAAATGTAACATCAAATGAAGTTTATAGAGAAATATTTCAAAATGTATTTTAGTTAACTCCTATAATTAACAAATTGACTTTGGTGATAAATTTATTATTTTGCATATCATTATTAAAGTATTGTCTTTTTTTTTTCCAAACATAATATGAATGTTTTATTAACATATTGTCATATGTTAATAACTAATTCATTGTTTTTTAGGGAAATAACTAATTCATTGTTGGTTATCGAATAATATAACGCACTCTCGCACGGGTCAAGAGTCTAGTATTCTTTATATCCCTTATTCTAAACGCAAGTCCTGCCATGCTGTCATGTTGCCCTAATTTCTATCTGAAATTCCCTGCCAAAACCTGCATTAATTTCTTCCTATCATCCCAACCACCTAATTAACATGTGCTTTCAATTTATCTCCCCATGCAGAAGTGATTTTCCATTCCCCAAAGAGACTCTAGAACTCCCCAATTGAATTCATGATTCAACTGTCAGCATGATTCAATTTCAAATTGCCTCAAATCCATCTATAAATAGTGGTCCGCCCTTATGCTTTTTTCTTGCATCAATCATCCATTTTTACAAATACTGAACTGATGGCAGGAATTGATAATGTCACCATGTTGGCTTTGCATTGCTTAAGAGGTTCATAAAATCCTACTTCATCTTTAATATTATTGAGAGGTACTTAACATGTGCCAAAGATCACTTCAATGGTAATTTTTTGAAAGTACAGTAAAGATACATAACATGTTAGAGGTTCATAAAATCCTACTTCATTTTAATATTATTGAGAGGTACTTAACATGTGCCTAAGATCACTTCAATGGTAATTTTTTGAAAGTACAGTAAAGATACATAACATGTTAGAGGTTCATAAAATCCTACTTCATTTTAATATTATTGAGAGGTACTTAACATGTGCCTAAGATCACTTCAATGGTAATTTTTTGAAAGTACAGTAAAGATACATAACATGTTGGTAACTTTTTGATTCAAATTTTTTTGTAGGCTATACTGATTCACATAAACTATGCTTTTCTTTTTTTTATGATGATAAGTTTTTCATTAGTTGTCGATAAGTTTTTCTGTTAAGTTACTAAGTTGATGATGAAATGAATTCTCGCTTTGTTGCTTGCTTCTCTGTGTTTTCATTAGCCGTATGTTTTTTAATATGAATGTCATCGTCCATCAATATAACAATTCTAGATTCAATTACCTTATTATTCAATTACGATATTGGTTGTTATTTGTGCAGTAAGGTGCGGCGACTGTTCAATCTGATGCTTTTTGTTTATTCATAATGCCTATTAGAAGTTTGGTGGTTGACATTATTCATGATTACACTACCTTATTTTAATCTCATTGTTTATAGCATCATTACTGATATCAACACTTCGTATGCGTTAAGTATGGCTAATATCCTAAATCGCGGTGAAGCAATAACTGACAAGATTTTTCACTACAAGATAAACTATTAAATGAGTGGACTTTTCATCTGATGTTAACCTTACAATGCAGCTCATGGTATAAAAAAAATGCAATGAAACCAGGTTAGCTATGCCATCAGTTCAGCTACTATTTTAAAGTGCGGTGACTGTTGAACCATAGTAGTTACAGTGCACATAATATCTTCAACTTAACTTTGTCCTTTAATCCTGAAAAGGAGACATCTTAGTATAGTAAATTGCTAACTGATATCAATTTAGTTATGGTTCAGAACAACCTTCTATGATTACACTACCTTATTTTAAGTATAGCTAATATCCTAAATCAACGTGAAGCAAGAACTGATGCAATTTTTCACTGCAAGATAAACTCAGTAATGAGTGGATTTTTCATCACATTTCTACCTTACAATTCAGCTCATTGTATAAAATTTATACAATGAAACCATGTTAGTTATGCCATCAGTTCAGCTACTATCTAAAAGTTTGTTTTGATACTTTGATTATCTATTTTTGCAGGTTTAAGTGGTTTTTCAGTAGCCAAATTCAATATAGTGAAGATTGAAAGAAAAATGATTATGTAGATTGAAATAAAAAATGTACAATTGAAAGTTCTATGAAGATTATAGTATCAGATTTTTTAGGAGTTATTGATATTGAGATCTGCAAAGTAAATTGTTGATAGAGGATCCATTATGGATGCTTGATAGAAACCCTCAGCTGCTAATGGATGTTCAAGAGTGAAGGAAAACATGCATTAGTTTTTTTTTATGGCTGCTTGACAACAACCCTCTGCTGCTATTTTTGCTGTTATGGTGTTGCAGGTGCTGTTTTTTAGGTGTGGGGTGCGGCAGTTCTGTCTGCTGCTAAAACCACTGTTGTTTAGCTCTGCACAGCTGCTGTTAGCGCATCTGCTAAGCATGTGTGAGTGCTTTTGTTAGTTGTTAGAGCAACAGGCTTCCCTTTGCCGTGTAGGAGTTTTGGTTCTTATGTGTGGCTGTGTTTTTTATCTTGCGCCCTTTGTAATCTGTTTTTCTGTTGTGTTCTAGGTGTGTCTTACACCTCAGTTCTGCTTAATAAAATTTAGCAGTTCAAAAAAAAAAAAAGAGGAAGTATCTAATGAGGCTGATCGTTTATCTATTATGTTCCCGTGTATGTAAATGTACAACTAACTAGACTTTTGACCCGTGCGTCACACGGGTCTGACGTATTGTTTAGT